>JAESFZ010000103.1_pt1 | contig 198309 bp, 186 predicted proteins | sample 9269561 | NCBI WGS metagenome assembly JAESFZ01 (sample SAMN14515552, study PRJNA621657) | algae metagenome | isolation source: Tildeniella nuda ZEHNDER 1965/U140 and co-occurring heterotrophs from wet... | place: Switzerland: Stansstaad, Zurih | collected 1965-01-01 | reverse complement strand
GCGACAACGTGACGGTCGACGTCGAGCTGATCGTGCCGATCGCCATGGAGGAGAAGCTGCGCTTCGCCATCCGCGAGGGCGGCCGCACCGTCGGTGCCGGCGTCGTCGTGTCGATCACTGAATAAGACGACACGAAAAAGGAAGCTCGGCCGGGGCGCTCTCGCGCCCCGGCCGGCGTTTTAAGCAGCCGGGGGCGCTTTAGGCATGAAGCTCAGGGACATGATGACGCTCGCCTTCGGCTCCGAGCAGAACAAGCGGGTCGTCTGGAAGCGGCAGTTGAAGCGAGCTGCCCTGCGCTACGGCTTCTATCACTATACCGCGCATATGGTCTGGAAGGACCAGCCGTTCTTCGCAAGCGCGCGCGAGCGGGCCAATGGAATCGCCGGCATTCCCGACCCGCGCTGCTTCGTGCTGCAGAGTTGTTTGCGCTCGATCGGCGGCCTCGAAGGCGATGTGGCCGAGTGCGGCGTCCGCCAGGGGCGCTCGGCTCTGTTCATGCTGACCGCCGATCTCCGCAAGCGCGATTATCATCTCTTCGATTCCTTTGCCGGACTTTCCGAACCAAGCTTGGAAGATCGGAACGAGAAGGGTGATCTCAGTTGGGCCGCCGGCGACCTGCGCACTGACGAGGCTGTGGCGCGTAAGCATCTCGCCGACTTCGATAACGTTCGCTTTCATGTCGGCTGGATACCGGACACGCTATCGGCGGTGGCCGACCGCAGCTTTGCCTTGGTTCATATCGATGTCGACCTCTACGAGCCGACACGCGATGCGCTCGACTTCTTCTACGGGCGGACGAAGCAGGGCGGCCTGATCGTCTGCGACGATTACGGATCCGCCAAATGTCCGGGGGCCCGCAAGGCTTTTGACGAGTTCTTCGCCGAACGTCCGGAGGGGGTGATCGAAATCCCGACAGGCCAGGCGATCGTCGTCAAGCAGTAGCTCGGCTCGTCTGTCGGGATCGACAGGTCACGATTTGCCGGCGTCGTCGTGAGGATCTTAGGCTTCCGCAAGCGTCGATCTGGAGGCCGAGTTTTCACGGACCCGCCCTTTCTGTTTCTGGGATGACAAGGTAGAGTCCTCCTTCAGCTAGTGGCAATCGGGGCGTCTGCTCGGCAAATCCGAGCGCTTCCCACAAGCCTTGGGGATCGAGATGTCTGACGCTGCACTTTTGCCGTTTCCGGCGCCTGCGGTTGATTCCAAGGCAGAGCTTCAATGGCAGAGGACGCTTGGGTTCCATCGCAACTGGGCGCAGCAGAGAGGTCTTCTCGGCCGGCCATGGTTCGTGCTCGGTTCCGCGCCGTCTCCTACCATCCCAGATCGCCTGCCCGAGAACACTGCCTACGTCTATGTGAAATATGCGGGGCATTCGGCGAAAAGGCGCGGACTCCCGGACGCCGATCTGACGCTTCTCCTGACCAAGACCGAACCACAGCAGATTGCCGGGCTCAAGTCGAGCAACACTTTGATGATGGGAAGAGCCTTTCCCTTGAGCGCCAAATTGAAGCGGCTCATCGGCTACTCCCGGTCCAACCAGGCCGAACTGTATCGCGTGGAGCGTGACCAGTTCATCGTCCGCGCGCTCGGTTCGCTTTTTTCCGGAATTGGCGAGGAGAAGCGTCCATCCAACGGCATCAGCCTTCTCGCCTACGGGCTGGCGCTCGGCGTGCCCCAGATCATCGTGGCCGGCATGTCGCTCGAGTCGAACGGTCATGACTACAACGGGGTGGGCAAGAAGCGCCGTCATGTCGCCGAGGACCGCGCGGCTCTTAAAGAGATCGCTGCGACCTATCCCTTCGTTTCGACGACTGAAGAGAATCTGAACCGTCTCACCGGCCTACCCCTTTACGACGGATAGGAGCATCAGCCAGGTCGATAAAGCGGAAGCCCTGTCGCTTCGTGGACGCTTTGTTCGGTCGTGGAAACGTCGGGAAAGCGTTCGGCCATGACAGTAAGTGCGGCACGATCCTCTGATCGTCGGATCGGACGCGGAGCCGAGAAAGAAAGAACCAGGTTCGCCCAAGATGCTTGTGGCGTTCAAGCCAGCTGTGGTGATGGATGAAGGCATCATCGTAGGTTGCGGCGACGGCGGAAAAAACCTGCGTCCAGCTATTTCGCCGCATTCTTGCGAGCGTTCCCCCTCCGAGTGGCATGTTCCGCGAGATCGGGTCGCCGCCGCGCGACTTCGCTTTCAATCAGGCTGGCAATGCGCCGAGATTCGTGAGGCGGCTCGTAATCATACCCTTCGAGCGTGCCGTTGAATGGTCTTGTGAGCTTGAGCGTCTCGCTCATGTCGCGATGGAACCATTCGAATTTATCGAGACGGGCGCCGGGGTTTTTGGCCAGATCGAAAACATAAGTCGGTCGCCCCGTGGCCAGCGCCTCGCACGTCATGGTGATCGAATCTTTGGTCACAAGGAATGCGTCGGCCGCTGCGAGAAAGTCGCGAAATGGGTTCTCGCCCTGGCGATCCCAGACGACAATTCTGTCGCTGCGCAAAGAGAGGAGCCGGTCGAGCAGATCGGCACGCGAGCGGCGGGAGGTGGAGGCGAGCACGGTCCAGCCATTGGCGGCCAGTTGTTTGACCGTCTCGATCAGGCGATCGATCGTCGCGTCGTCGTAGAGATAGGCTCGGTTCGCCCCGCCGGCGAGCACGGTAACGACCTTGTCGCCCTTGGAAACCCAGCGCTTGCGCGCCTGCTCGCGGAGCCGGTCGACGATTTGGTGGTCGATCTGATGGGGCACGCCGACCATCTCATGCCAGTTCGTGTGACGCGCCTTCTCATCGCTCCAGTCGTGGCGCGAGATGAACGCCATGTCGAAGACCCCGGTATATTCCGGTTGTGGCGTCGCGAGGTGGACAGTGAAAGGTTTTACCTTGCAGGCCGCGACGATCGCTTCAACATGCGAGTTCGCAACACCGCCGCAGGAGACGACGAGCTGGGGCTCGGGCACTTTCAGACGACGATAGGGAGAAAAGATGCCCCGCCGCCATGCCGGAAGCTCGCGCTTGACCACGACCTGATACGGCTTTGGATCGATCAGGCGCGCCACACCCAGGCACTGCGTCAAGGTGCCTGCCTTGGCTTCGCTTACTGTCCACACGCGCATCTTTGCACCACTATTTACAAGCAGCGCGTCAACAAACGCAACCTGCGATGAACCGGCGGTCAGCATCAATCGGCCGATCTGGAATTCCACAATTTGAGCCCTGCGTCGCTGGCCAGATCTTGCTCGGTCGTGAACAGCTCTGCCCGCGAACGCAGCCGCTCGAGGATGAACGCGTCCTCCTCGACCTGCCGGCGCGGGCGGCCCTGCTGATCGTAGGAGTGGCCGACCTTGGAAAGCGAGATGCCCGCGACCACGACCTCAGGCACGCCCATGAGCATCGCGTAGCAGATCATGGCCACCCCGTTGGTGACCTTGCCCAGATCTCCAACTGCCCGGACGGAGACGCCGGCCACATGGGTGACGATAGCGTCGCGCTCGGGCCGCTTCAGGGACATGAGGCTGCCGATGTGGTCGTAAGGCTTGCCGATCAGTTGCAGCCGGAGAAGGGCGGGCGGCCAAGTATGCATCCATAAGAGCCCGCGAGTGTCGATATGAGGATGTTCCTCCCAGGATTTCTTTCGCGCACGCACCGTCAGGTCGGCCCGCCCGAGACCCAGGGCGGCGGCCGTGCGTCCGGCATTGTTGATGTCTATGCGGGCGTGGCTATGCGCGATTTCTGCAGGGATCGTGGGGTTGGGCGCAGATCCGTGAATTAGCCAAGGCTTATGTCGAATGCCGAGTTCGTCCAGCCACTGCATGTGTCGCGCGGCGATTCGTTCCAGGTCCCTGCTGACAATTGCCGGGGTAGGTTCAGCACTCATTCGCCTGTCTCCCGCACCGAATCGTCCGCCAAGGCGCATTGCGGTTGGCCGCGGCCTTCTGCCTCACGAGGAATCCTTACGGCTCAACCACCCGCGAGACGTTGGCGAGATCAGGAAACCTCTGCAAAACTTCTCGGCGGGCGTTCTTGTAGCGGTCCGAGTCTTTCCCGCGCCAAGCTTGCGCTGTCCAGATAACGGAGTCGTTGGCGAAATCGAAGTCGATGAATTTTTTCGGCATATCTTTGACCATCAAATTTGTGCGTCTTGATGTTGCAATCATTAGATAATGAAAGACGATCTGATCGATATGATAGCTCGGGCGTAGCCTCAAAACCGACGCCAGTGCGCGCGACAAGTTTGCAGCGAAGCGGACGCCTTCAGGTGTCGGATTAAGTCCGATTGCGCCTGCCAATATCTTGCGCCAGGGCTTCTCTTGTTCGGGTCGCCTGGTTACCAGAACATCGGCGTCCCGGCGCACCGGTTCATAAGCAGGCCATATTTTTTGAATAGCAATGCCGTCAATGTCGATACAGAGCACCGGGGCGCCGGCCGCTTCGATGACAGCCGGAGCTATTAAAAAGCGGGAAGCGGCGTAATATATGGTTTTATACGGCAGGCCTTCGGCGAGATTGCAGTCGTCGACTGTCCAAGTCAGCGACACGTACCGCAGCGATCTCGACATTTGTTCGATATGGGTGACTGCTTGCAGCGATGGCGCGCATAGATGGAGATGTAGCCGCTGAGCGATCTCAAGCAGTTCCATCGACAGCACGAGAGTGATAGCGAAATGCTTGTAATAGTAGTCGTCGCATGCCGCGACGATCACGCCGCCCTCGCCCGGTTGGGGTAGGGTGCCTGAAACTCCGCGCTTGAAGCGCTCCAATTCGTTAAAGCGAGCTGAGGACGTCAAGGACCTCCGCACTCGGTTCGCTATCAGGAAGCGGGCGAACAACGAATGGCGCTTCCTTTTGATGACAGCGGGTCTTCCCTCGCTCTCGCTCGTGTCCAAAGGTTCCCTTCCAATTATCGCGGCCGGCAACCGCAACATGGCGTCTGCTAACATAATTCGCGCTTCCGGCAACCGAAATCTAACAGGGACAGTCGATAGAGCGCTTCGCAAAGCTGTTGTCCCATGACCAGAATGCAACAGCGAACCTATTGCAAAATTGCCGAGAGCGAACTATCGGTTCGCTCCATTAGGGGTATAGCTCAGTTGGTAGAGCGGCGGTCTCCAAAACCGCAGGTCGCAGGTTCGAGCCCTGCTGCCCCTGCCACCGATGGCGGTTGCGCCGAATCGGCCGCCAAAACGCCGGCCATCTTGCAAGAGCGTCGCGTTTCGGGCATAACGGCCACATAGCCGGAACGGGACGACTGGATGGTTCCGATGCGGCGTTTGGTGAGAGAGCCGAAGCTTGCCACTTGCGTGGAGCGGGAATCGGCTCTATGTAGACAGACGGGCACGCGACGCGTGGAGCTGGGAAGCTGGCTGTACGCGTCTAAATTGCGTGGGTGAAAACGAGGCGCTGATTTGGTGCCGACGTCACCGCCCGGGATCGATTTCTCCCGGCAACGGGAACATCCAGGAGATCCGAACCAACGGATCTCTCGAGACAGAGCGGCAGATGGCATCGAAGATCACCAATCCATTCATCTTCCTTCAGCAGGTGAGGTCCGAGACGGCGAAGGTGACCTGGCCGTCGCGGCGCGAGACCCTGATTTCGACCGTGATGGTCGTGATCTTCGCCATCATCGCGATGATCTTCTTTTTCGCTGCCGACCAGTTGATGGCCCTGGGCATCGATCTGATCCTCGGCCTCGGCCGCTGATACCTGCGTATACGGAGAATTTTTGATGGCGGCGCGCTGGTACATCGTCCATGCCTATTCGAACTTCGAGAAGAAGGTCGCCGAGGACATCGAGAACAAGGCCAAGCAGAAGGGCCTGAGCGACAAGATCGAGCAGATCGTGGTGCCGACCGAGAAGGTCGTCGAGGTGCGCCGCGGCAAGAAGGTGGATGCCGAGCGCAAATTCTTCCCGGGCTACGTGCTGCTCAAGGCCGAGCTCACCGATCCGGTGATCAGCCTCGTCAAGAACACGCCGCGCGTCACCGGCTTCCTGGGTGAGGACAAGCATACGGCCAAGCCGATGCACATCACCGACAAGGAGGCCGAGCGCATCCTGCACCAGGTTCAGGAGGGCGTGGAGCGGCCGAAGCCTTCGGTCATCTTCGAGGTTGGAGAGCAGGTGCGCGTCTCCGACGGGCCGTTCGCGTCCTTCAACGGTTTTGTCCAGGAAGTGGATGCCGAGCGGGCGCGACTCAAGGTGGAAGTGTCGATCTTCGGGCGCGCCGTGCCCGTCGATCTGGAATTCGGTCAGGTCGAGAAGGGCTGACCGGAGATGCCCCGCTAGAGGCGGGGCGGCGAGGGCGGCAGCGCTCCTCGTTCGCGGTGGGAGGAAAGGCGGCATTAGCCGGCCGTGGCTTCCGCACCACCAGACTGCAAACCGCCGGCGATGGCCGGCATGAAACAGAGGCAGGAAAGAGATGGCTAAGAAAGTAGCGGGCCAGCTCAAGCTCCAGGTTGCCGCGGGTTCTGCGACTCCGTCGCCCCCGATCGGCCCGGCGCTTGGTCAGCGCGGCATCAACATCATGGAATTCTGCAAGGCGTTCAACGCCCAGACGCAGGAGCTCGAGAAGGGTTCGCCCATTCCGGTGGTGATCACCTATTACCAGGACAAGTCGTTCACCTTCGTCATGAAGACGCCGCCGGTGAGCTACTTCCTGAAGAAGGCCGCCAATCTCAAGTCGGGTTCCAAGGAGCCGGGCAAGGTCAAGGCCGGCCAGATCAGCCGCGACAAGGTGCGCGAGATCGCGGCCGCCAAGATGAAGGATCTCAACGCCAACGATGTGGAAGCCGCCATGCGCATGGTCGAAGGCTCCGCCCGTTCGATGGGCCTGGAAGTGGTGGGCTGAGACGATGGCAAAGGTAGCAAAGCGCGTTGCGAAGTCCCGCGAGGGCCTCGACCGCAACAAGGCATACGCTCTCAATGAAGCGATCAAGCTGCTGAAGGAGCGTTCCGCGGTGAAGTTCGACGAGACCGTCGAGGTCTCGCTCAATCTCGGCGTCGATCCGCGCCACGCCGACCAGATGGTGCGCGGCGTCGTCAACCTGCCGAACGGCACCGGCCGCACGGTGCGCGTCGCCGTCTTCGCCAAGGGCGCCAAGGCCGACGAGGCCAAGGCCGCCGGCGCCGATATCGTCGGTGCGGAGGATCTGGTCGAGATCGTGCAGAAGGGCACGATCGACTTCGACCGCTGCATCGCCACGCCGGACATGATGCCGCTGGTCGGCCGTCTGGGCAAGGTGCTCGGCCCGCGTGGCATGATGCCGAACCCCAAGGTCGGCACCGTAACCGTCGACGTCGCGGCGGCGGTCAAGGCCTCCAAGGGCGGCGCCGTCGAGTTCCGCGTCGAGAAGGCGGGCATCGTGCATGCCGGCGTCGGCAAGGTGTCCTTCGACGTGGCTGCACTTGAAGAGAACGTGCGGGCCCTGGCGGACGCCGTCAACAAGGCCAAGCCGACGGGCGCCAAGGGCGTCTACATGAAGAAGATGTCGGTGAGCTCCACCATGGGGCCCGGCCTCAAGGTCGATCTGGCGAGCCTCAGCGCCGCCTGATCCTTTGCGTGAAGGCCGGGCCGCAAAGGCCCAGCCTTCCGACGAATTCCGGGCCGCACGCCGGCCCGGATACTGGAAGCAGAAGATCGCTTCCGGACTATCCTGTCCGAGATTGCAGGCGGCTCAGCCTTAATTCGTTTGGGCCTGCATGAGACGGGTGACGACCGGACAAACGGGTCTTGCAAGACCCTGATGGAAGGTTCGAACCGTGTGTGCCTTTTGTCCGCGTGCCGGCCGGCTTCGGCCCGTCGGCTTGGCGAAAGGGGGCAGGATCCTCGAGCGTCGTTCGGGTGATTCAGAAATTGGACGCCCGCCCGGCAAAAGGCAACCGACCAAGCCCGAAAGGGTGAGGTCAACTGGAGATAGGCAGTGGATAGAGCGGAAAAACGCGAGCTCGTCACGGGTCTGAACGACGCTTTCAAGAGCGCCGGCTCGGTCGTCGTGGCCCACTATGCCGGTATCACCGTTGCGCAGATGAACGATCTTCGTGGGAAGATGCGATCTGCCGGCGGCACCGTCAAAGTCGCGAAGAACCGCCTCGCCAAAATCGCTCTTCAGGGCACGGAATCCGAGAGCATCATCGATCTGTTCAAGGGACAGACGCTGATCGCTTACTCGGCAGATCCGGTTGCGGCACCGAAGGTCGCCTCCGATTTCGCCAAGGGGAATGACAGACTGGTCATTCTCGGCGGCGCGATGGGGAAGACCGCTCTCGATGCGGACGGCGTCAAGGCTCTGGCCTCGCTGCCCTCGCTCGACGAGCTCAGGGCCAGGCTGGTTGGCATGATCGCCACGCCGGCAACCCGGATCGCCCAGGTCGTCAATGCACCCGCGGCTTCGGTCGCGCGCGTCATCGGCGCCTATGCCCGGAAGGACGAAGCGGCGTGAGGCCGTTCCTCGCTATCACCAACACCTGTTCGAACTTTCAAAAGGAACTGAAAAATGGCTGATCTCACCAAGATCGTAGACGACCTCTCGAGCCTGACCGTGCTCGAGGCCGCCGAGCTGTCGAAGCTGCTCGAGGAGAAGTGGGGCGTTTCCGCCGCTGCCCCGGTCGCCGTGGCCGCTGCCGGCGGTGGCGCTGCCGCCGCTGCCGCTCCGGTCGAGGAGAAGACCGAGTTCGACGTCATCCTCACCGATGCCGGCGCACAGAAGATCAACGTGATCAAGGAAGTGCGTGCGATCACCGGTCTCGGCCTCAAGGAGGCCAAGGACCTGGTCGAGGGCGCTCCGAAGCCGGTCAAGGAAGGCGCCAACAAGGCCGACGCCGACAAGATCAAGGCGCAGCTGGAAGCTGCCGGCGCCAAGGTCGAGCTGAAGTAAGTGCATGGTTGCCGGCGGACGGGCATCCGTCCGCCGGTCCCCATGACAGGGGCATGCGTTCGAAAACCTCTTTCCTGAAGGCCGCAAGCGGCTTTCAGGAAACGGGTTTTCACCCGTTTTAGGACTGACCGCGGACTTTGCGGTCACGAGATGCAAGGCAGGCCGGCAGGCCGGCCCCAAGCGAGCAAGGAGCGACGATGGCCCAGACCGCGACATTCAATGGCCGCAGGCGCGTACGCAAGTTCTTCGGGAACATCCCCGAGGTTGCGGAGATGCCGAACCTGATCGAGGTGCAGAAGGCATCCTACGACCAGTTCCTCATGGTCGACGAGCCGAAGGGCGGGCGTGCCGACGAGGGCTTGCAGGCCGTTTTCAAGTCGGTCTTCCCGATCTCCGATTTTTCCGGCTCCTCGATGCTCGAATTCGTCAAGTACGAGTTCGAGGCGCCGAAGTTCGACGTCGACGAGTGCCGGCAGCGCGATCTCACCTATGCCGCGCCGCTGAAGGTGACGCTGCGCCTGATCGTGTTCGATATCGACGAGGACACCGGCGCCAAGTCGATCAAGGACATCAAGGAGCAGGATGTGTACATGGGCGACATGCCGCTCATGACGCTGAACGGCACCTTCATCATCAACGGCACCGAGCGCGTCATCGTCTCGCAGATGCACCGCTCGCCGGGCGTCTTCTTCGATCATGACAAGGGCAAGTCGCACTCGTCCGGCAAGCTGCTGTTCGCAGCGCGCGTCATCCCCTATCGTGGCTCCTGGCTCGACATCGAGTTCGACAGCAAGGATGTCGTGCACGCCCGCATCGACCGCCGCCGCAAGATCCCCGTCACCAGCCTGCTGATGGCGCTGGGCATGGACGGTGAGGAGATCCTGTCGACCTTCTACAACAAGATCATCTACAAGCGTGCCGGCGACCACTGGCGCATTCCCTACAATGTCGAGCGCTTCCGCGGCCTGAAGGCGGTCAACGACCTGGTCGACGCCGATACCGGCGAGGTCGTCGTCGAAGCCGGCAAGAAGATCACCGCGCGCCAGGCCCGCCAGCTCGCCGACAAGGGCCTGAAGGCCATCAAGGCGACCGACGAGGACGTTCTCGGCAGCTACCTGGCCGAGGACATCGTCAACTTCCAGACCGGCGAGATCTATCTCGAGGCCGGCGACGAGATCGACGAGAAGACGCTGAAGGTGCTGCTGTCGACCGGCGATGAGGAATTCTCCATCCTCGACATCGATCACATCAACATCGGCGGCTACATCCGCAACACGCTCGCCGTCGACAAGAACGAGAGCCGCCAGGACGCGCTGTTCGACATCTACCGCGTCATGCGCCCGGGCGAGCCGCCGACGCTGGAGACGGCCGAGGCGATGTTCAACTCGCTGTTCTTCGACGCCGACCGCTACGACCTGTCGGCCGTCGGCCGCGTCAAGATGAACATGCGCCTCGACCTCGACGCCGAGGACACCGTGCGCGTGCTGCGCAAGGAGGACATCATCGCGGTGGTGCGCACGCTGGTCGAGCTGCGCGACGGCAAGGGCGAGATCGACGACATCGACAACCTCGGCAACCGCCGCGTGCGTTCGGTCGGCGAGTTGATGGAGAACCAGTACCGCGTCGGTCTGCTCCGCATGGAGCGGGCGATCAAGGAGCGCATGTCCTCGATCGAGATCGATACGGTCATGCCGCAGGACCTGATCAACGCCAAGCCGGCGGCTGCGGCCGTGCGCGAGTTCTTCGGCTCCTCGCAGCTCTCGCAGTTCATGGACCAGACCAACCCGCTGTCGGAGATCACCCATAAGCGCCGCCTGTCGGCGCTCGGGCCGGGCGGCCTGACCCGCGAGCGCGCCGGCTTCGAGGTGCGCGACGTGCACCCGACGCATTACGGCCGCATCTGCCCGATCGAGACGCCGGAAGGCCCGAACATCGGCCTGATCAACAGCCTGGCGACGTTTGCCCGCGTCAACAAATACGGCTTCATCGAAAGCCCGTACCGCAAGATCGTCGACGGCACGCTGACCAACGACGTCGTCTATCTGTCGGCGATGGAGGAAGCAAAGCACTTCGTCGCGCAGGCCAACGCCGAATTGGACAAGCAGGGTCGCTTCGTCGACGAGTTCGTCATCTGCCGGCATGCCGGCGAGGTGATGATGGCGCCGCGCGAGAACGTCGACCTGATGGACGTGTCGCCCAAGCAGATGGTGTCGGTCGCCGCCGCGCTCATCCCGTTCCTCGAGAACGACGACGCCAACCGCGCCCTGATGGGCTCGAACATGCAGCGCCAGGCCGTGCCGCTGGTGCGCGCCGAGGCGCCGTTCGTCGGCACCGGCATGGAGCCGATCGTCGCTCGTGACTCGGGCGCCGCCATCGCCGCGCGCCGCACCGGCATCGTCGACCAGGTGGACGCCACCCGTATCGTCATCCGCGCGACCGAGGACCTGGTTCCCGGAAAGTCGGGCGTCGACATCTACCGGCTGATGAAGTTCCAGCGCTCGAACCAGAACACCTGCATCAACCAGCGTCCGCTGGTCAGGATGGGCGACCGGATCGAGAAGGGCGACATCATCGCCGACGGCCCGTCCACCGATCTCGGTGATCTGGCGCTCGGCCGCAACGTGCTCGTCGCCTTCATGCCGTGGAACGGCTACAACTACGAGGACTCCATCCTGCTGTCGGAGCGCATCGTCGCCGACGACGTCTTCACCTCGATCCACATCGAGGAGTTCGAGGTCATGGCGCGCGACACCAAGCTCGGGCCGGAGGAGATCACGCGCGACATCCCGAACGTGTCGGAAGAGGCGCTGAAGAACCTCGACGAGGCGGGCATCGTCTACATCGGCGCGGAAGTGCAGCCGGGCGACATCCTGGTCGGCAAGATCACGCCGAAGGGCGAGAGCCCGATGACGCCGGAAGAGAAGCTGCTGCGCGCCATCTTCGGCGAGAAGGCGTCCGACGTGCGCGACACCTCCATGCGCATGCCGCCCGGGACCTATGGAACGGTTGTCGAGGTTCGCGTGTTCAACCGGCACGGCGTCGAAAAGGACGAGCGTGCGATGGCGATCGAGCGCGAGGAGATCGAGCGGCTCGCCAAGGACCGCGACGACGAGCAGGCGATCCTCGACCGCAACGTCTATGCGCGGTTGAGCGACATGCTGGCCGGCAAGGATGCCATCCAGGGGCCGAAGGGCTTCAAGAAGGGCACGATTCTGTCGAAGGAGTTGCTCGGCGAGTATCCGCGCTCGCAATGGTGGCAGTTCGCCGTCGAAAGCGAGGATATCCAGCGCGAGCTGGAGGCCCTGCGCGGCCAGTATGACGAATCCAAGAAGGCGCTCGAGCAGCGTTTCATGGACAAGGTCGAGAAGGTGCAGCGCGGCGACGAGATGCCTCCGGGCGTCATGAAGATGGTCAAGGTCTTCGTCGCCGTGAAGCGCAAGATGCAGCCCGGCGACAAGATGGCCGGCCGCCACGGCAACAAGGGCGTGGTCAGCCGCATCGTGCCGGTCGAGGACATGCCGTTCCTGGAGGACGGCACCCACGCCGACATCGTGCTCAACCCGCTCGGCGTGCCGAGCCGGATGAATGTCGGTCAGATCCTCGAGACGCATCTCGGCTGGGCCTGCGCTGGCATGGGCCGGAAGATCGGCGAGCTGCTCGACGCCTACAAGGCGGGCGGCAAGATCGATTCGCTGCGCGAGACGATCGCCGAGATCATTCCGGACAACGACCGCAACGAGCCGGTGCGGCGCTTCGACGACGAGTCGATCGTGCGTCTCGGCGAGCAGATGCGGCGCGGTGTCTCGATCGCGACCCCGGTGTTCGACGGAGCGCACGAGGCGCACATCGACGAGATGCTCGAGCAGGCCGGACTGCACACCAGCGGCCAGTCGACTCTCTATGACGGGCGCACCGGCGAGGCGTTCGATCGCAAGGTGACGATGGGCTATATCTATATGCTCAAGCTGCACCATCTGGTCGACGACAAGATCCACGCCCGTTCGATCGGCCCGTACTCGCTCGTCACCCAGCAGCCGCTGGGCGGCAAGGCGCAGTTCGGCGGCCAGCGCTTCGGCGAGATGGAGGTGTGGGCTCTCGAGGCCTACGGCGCCGCCTACACGCTGCAGGAGATGCTGACGGTGAAGTCGGACGACGTGGCCGGCCGCACCAAGGTCTACGAGGCGATCGTGCGCGGCGACGACGCGTTCGAGGCGGGCATTCCGGAGAGCTTCAACGTGCTCGTCAAGGAGATGCGCTCGCTCGGCCTCAACGTCGAGCTGGAGAACAGCGTGGTCGAGGATACGGCGCCGCGGGTGCGCGACGCGGCCGAGTAACGGCAGGATACGCCGCGGGGCCAGGCTCCGCGGCGGGCCGTCAAGTCGAGGCCGGGAGACCGGCCGCAAAAGATCCTCCGATAGCGTGCGCGGCGGCGGGCGCCGGACGGATCGGAAGAGGGCGATATCGCCCCGAGAATTTCAACGGGACCCCGGTCCCGAGAAGGAGAACGGCATGAACCAAGAGGTCATGAATCTCTTCAACAACAACGTCCCGGCCCAGGTGTTCGATTCCATCCGGATTTCGCTCGCCAGCCCGGACAAGATCCTGTCCTGGTCGTTCGGCGAGATCAAGAAGCCGGAGACGATCAACTATCGCACGTTCAAGCCCGAGCGCGACGGCCTGTTCTGCGCGCGCATCTTCGGTCCGATCAAGGACTACGAGTGCCTGTGCGGCAAGTACAAGCGCATGAAGTACAAGGGCGTCATCTGCGAGAAGTGCGGCGTCGAGGTGACGCTTTCCCGCGTCCGCCGCGAGCGCATGGGCCATATCGAGCTGGCGGCTCCCGTCGCCCACATCTGGTTCCTGAAGTCGCTGCCGAGCCGCATCGGCACGCTGCTCGATATGACCCTGAAGGACATCGAGCGCGTCCTCTATTTCGAGAACTACATCGTCACCGAGCCGGGCCTCACCGCGCTGAAGGAGCATCAGCTCCTGTCGGAAGAGGAGTACATGATCGCCGTCGACGAATATGGCGAGGACAGCTTCACCGCCATGATCGGCGCCGAGGCGATCCATGCGCTGCTTGCCGAGATGAAGCTCGACACCATCGCCGGCGAGCTGCGCTCGGACCTCGCCTCGACGACGTCGGAGTTGAAGCAGAAGAAGCTTCTCAAGCGCCTCAAGGTGGTCGAGAACTTCATGGAGTCCGGCAACCGTCCGGAATGGATGATCATGAAGGTCATCCCGGTCATCCCGCCGGACCTGCGTCCGCTGGTTCCGCTCGACGGCGGCCGCTTCGCCACGTCGGACTTGAACGACCTCTACCGGCGCGTCATCAACCGCAACAACCGCCTGAAGCGGCTGATCGAGCTGCGCGCGCCGGGCATCATCATCCGCAACGAGAAGCGCATGCTGCAGGAGGCCGTCGACGCGCTGTTCGACAACGGCCGCCGCGGCCGCGTCATCACCGGCGCCAACAAGCGCCCGCTGAAGTCGCTGTCGGACATGCTGAAGGGCAAGCAGGGGCGCTTCCGCCAGAACCTGCTCGGCAAGCGCGTCGACTATTCCGGCCGCTCGGTCATCGTGACCGGTCCGGAGCTGAAGCTGCACCAGTGCGGCCTGCCGAAGAAGATGGCGCTTGAGCTGTTCAAGCCGTTCATCTACGCCCGCCTCGACGCCAAGGGCTATTCGTCCACCGTCAAGCAGGCGAAGAAGCTGGTCGAGAAGGAGAAGCCGGAGGTCTGGGACATCCTCGACGAGGTGATCCGTGAGCATCCGGTGCTCTTGAACCGCGCACCGACGCTGCACCGCCTCGGCATCCAGGCATTCGAGCCCATTCTGATCGAAGGCAAGGCGATCCAGCTGCACCCGCTGGTCTGCACGGCCTTCAATGCCGACTTCGACGGCGACCAGATGGCGGTCCACGTGCCGCTGTCGCTCGAAGCGCAGCTCGAAGCCCGCGTGCTGATGATGTCGACCAACAACATCCTGCACCCGGCTTCCGGCGCGCCGATCATCGTGCCGTCGCAGGACATGGTTCTCGGTCTCTATTATCTCTCGATCGTCAACGAGAACGAGCCGGGGCAGGGCATGGTATTCGCCGACATGGGCGAATTGCAGCATGCGCTCGAGACCAGGGCGGTGACACTGCACGCCAAGATCAAGGGCCGTTTCAGGACGGTCGACAAGGACGGCAACGTGGTGTCGAAGATCTACGACACGACGCCCGGCCGCATGATCATCGGCGAGCTGCTGCCCAAGAACGCCAATGTGCCGTTCGAGACCGCCAACCAGGAGATGACCAAGAAGAACATCTCCAAGATGATCGACACCGTCTACCGCCACTGCGGTCAGAAGGAGACGGTCATCTTCTGCGACCGCATCATGCAGCTCGGCTTCTCGCATGCCTGCCGCGCCGGCATCTCGTTCGGCAAGGACGACATGGTGATCCCGGACACCAAGGCGAAGCTGGTCGCCGACACCGAGGCGCAGGCCAAGGAGTACGAGCAGCAGTACAATGACGGCCTGATCACCCAGGGCGAGAAGTACAACAAGGTGGTCGACGCCTGGGCCAAGTGCTCGGAAAAGGTCGCCGACGAGATGATGGGCCGCATCAAGGCGGTCGAGTTCGACAAGACCGGCCGCCAGAAGCCGATGAACTCGATCTACATGATGAGCCATTCGGGCGCCCGCGGCTCGCCGACGCAGATGCGTCAGCTCGCCGGCATGCGCGGCCTGATGGCCAAGCCGTCCGGCGAGATCATCGAGACGCCGATCATCTCGAACTTCAAGGAAGGCCTCACCGTGCTCGAGTACTTCAACTCGACCCACGGCGCCCGCAAGGGTCTGGCCGACACCGCTCTGAAGACGGCGAACTCGGGCTATCTCACCCGCCGCCTGGTCGACGTGGCGCAGGACTGCATCGTCAACGCCATAGACTGCGGCACCGACAAGGGCCTGACCATGCAGCCGATCGTCGATGCCGGCCAGGTCGTCGCGACGCTTGGCCAACGCATCCTCGGCCGCACCGCGCTCGATGACATCAACCATCCGGTTTCCGGCGATCTGATCGTCAAGGCTGGCACGCTGATGGACGAGCGCGACATCGAGCTGGTCGAGAAGGCCGGCATCCAGTCGGTACGCATCCGCTCGGCACTGACCTGCGAGGTCAAGGTCGGCGTCTGCGCAGTCTGCTACGGTCGCGATCTGGCCCGCGGCACGCCCGTCAACCAGGGCGAGGCCGTCGGCGTCATCGCGGCGCAGTCGATCGGCGAGCCGGGCACGCAGCTCACCATGCGTACCTTCCACATGGGCGGCACCGCCCAGGTGGTTGACTCGTCCTTCATCGAGGCCTCCTACGAGGGCACGGTGACGGTCCGCAACCGCAACGTGGTGCGCAACTCCGACGGCCAGTTGATGGCGATGGGCCGCAACATGGCGGTGCTGATCCTCGACGAGGGCGGCAAGGAGCGGGCGACCCACCGCATCACCTACGGCTCGCGTCTGTTCGTGGACGAGGGCGACAAGGTGAAGCGCGGCCAGCGCGTCGCCGAGTGGGATCCCTACACCCGGCCTGTGCTGACTGAAATCGAGGGCAGGGTGCAGTACGAGGATCTGGTCGACGGCATTTCCGTGCAGGAAACGGCCGACGAATCGACCGGCATCACCAAGCGCGAGGTCATCGACTGGCGTTCAACGCCGCGCGGTTCGGATTTGAAGCCGGCGATCAGCATCCTCGACCCCAAGGGCAAGGTCGGCAAGCTGTCGAAGGGCGGCGACGCCCGCTTCCTGCTCTCGGTCGAGGCCATCCTCTCGGTCGAGCCGGGTTCGATGGTTCGCCCTGGCGACGTGCTGGCGCGTATCCCAATGGAGTCGGCCAAGACCAAGGACATCACCGGCGGTCTGCCGCGGGTGGCAGAATTGTTCGAGGCGCGTCGTCCGAAGGACCATGCCATCATCGCCGAGATCGACGGCACGATCCGCTTCGGACGCGACTACAAGAACAAGCGCCGGATCATCATCGAGCCGCATGATTCGACGCTGGAGCCGGTCGAGTACCTGATCCCGAAGGGCAAGCCGTTCCATCTGCAGGACGGCGACGCCATCGAGAAGGGCGACTACGTGATGGACGGCAACCCCGCGCCGCACGACATCCTGGCGATCAAGGGCGTGGAGGCGCTGGCCTCCTACCTCGTCAACGAGATCCAGGAGGTCTATCGTCTGCAGGGCGTGTCGATCAACGACAAGCACATCGAGGTGATCGTCCGCCAGATGCTGCAGAAGGTCGAGATCACGGTGCAGGGCGATTCGACCTACATCCCCGGTGACCACGTCGACGCGATCGAGCTTGAGGAGGTCAACGACCGCCTGGTCGAGGAAGGCAAGAAGCCTGCGGAAGGCCAGCCGGTGCTGCTCGGCATCACCAAGGCCTCGCTGCAGACGCCGTCCTTCATCTCGGCGGCCTCCTTCCAGGAGACCACCCGCGTGCTGACCGAGGCGGCGGTTGCCGGCAAGGTCGATACGCTGCAGGGCCTGAAGGAGAACGTCATTGTCGGCCGGCTGATCCCGGCCGGCACCGGGGGCCAGATGAGCGCCATCCGGCGCATCGCCACCTCGCGCGACGAACTCATCCTCGACGAGCGCCGCAAGGCGACCGGCGCGGAGACGGCGACGCCGATGCTCACCGAGATGGTCGACGCCGCGCAGTAGGGCGATCGGCAGAAAAGACAGAATGGGCCGCCGGGCGAGAGTCCGGCGGCCCATTCTGTTTGGGCCATCTTCCCGGGGCGGCTGCAGCGCCGCTGCTGGACGACGAGAGATCGGAGCGTCCGGCTCGTGAAGCATGAGCGCGGTGGAACCCTGTCGACAAATCTGTCAGGAGCACTGGTGGACGTCGGTTGAAGCCCCGCCGGGCTGCCTTATCTCAGACACGGGTGCACCAGTCGGTGACGCTGGAGCGCGGCTGAGAAGCTTGGGATCGTCGAGGAGAGCATGGCGGTGGATGCGCGGGTGAGCGATGTCGGAGTTGGCCCTGCTCACCTTGGGTGTGATTACGCAGGATGGCATCATATTGGCGCTTGGACGTCGAATTCGCTGAGTAGCTCTTCATCGAGCTCGATGTGGCGATTGTGGAATTCCGGGCCAAGAATATGGCCATGACTCAGGGAAAAACCATATAACGTCAGCATCTTGGGATTGGCGGCGCGCAATGCCAAAGCCGCCTGAATTCCTGTAGAGGGAACATGTCGTCCTAATGCCTCAGGCGAAAAGGGAATGCCGCTGCACAGGGATAGGAAGAGATTTCGCTCTTCCCGACCGACTACAATTCTGCTCTTGCAGTTTAGACGAATCGTCGAGCCGATGTCGATGGGATCGATGATAACAGCCAGTCCGCACGATATCGCATCGATGGCTGGTTTCTTAAGGAAGCGGAGCTCTTTGTTCTTTCCTCCAAGTCTCATGGAATAACTATTTAGGAATAGTATATCGACTTCTTTGAGGCCAAATCCAACATGGCTGGCATTCACGCTAGCAATCAGGTCATGGTTATGCCTGAATTCGAACCTCCCGGGGGCGCTTCCTAAAAGGGCGATAGACTTACCCTCGACATATGCTTTGAGGGTATGAAACATCTTCTCGACGCTTTCTAGTTTGTCCACCCTGGCACCTTTCAAGTTTCGACGCATAGAGGCCCATGTTCGGCGTAATGTCGGGGCGAGGTCAGAAGCAATCTCTACGTCCACTTCTACTACCTGGAATAGGCTAGTAGCTCATCAATCTTGATAACAAACTTCACTTGAGTTTGGGCGCGCTCCGGGCCCGCCTTCCGCTTGCCTCAGGGTAGCCTCATCAACCCGCAGGACAAGGGGCGACCGATGAAGGACGTCGACCGAACGAACTCCACAAGGCTATCGCCGGCATCCCGGACAGCTTTCCGTTTCCGCTGCTTCGGCAACCGCCTTGCGTCGGGCTCCGACATCGGCGCCGCGACCACCGCCGGAACGAATAGCGATTCCGGTGCCGGCGCCTCAGCCAAAGGCTGACGGGCGGCCCGACGCCAAGGAACAACTGCTGCGGGACAAGGCGTACCGCGCTCACGGTCTCGCCGGCATCGTGAGCTCTGCAATCGTCATGTGTCGAAGCCCTCAAAGGCTGGAACATCGCTCCTCATATCCACTCGCGAAAGGTGCCCCTGGAACAGCGCTTACGCTTCACCGGCGGCAACCCTAGGAAAATCCATCACTTGCCGCGCGACGCGGAGTTTCTGATCGAGTCGCCGGAAAGCGTGCAGGTGCTGAGGATTCTGACCGGCCATGGAAGGGCGGGGTAGCGAAAGCTTTCCGAGCTGCCGCGATCAGGGATCGCCTACTGCCCGTAACGCTCGGTCCGGATGCGCTGCGGCTCGATGCCTGCCGCGATGAGTGCATCGGCGGCGGCCTCAACGAAGCGGTTGGCGCCGCAGACAAAGGCGAGCCGCGGGCGCTCCGGCAATGCCGCCAGCACGGCCGCCACCATCGGCGGATCGACGCGGCGCGAAAAATCCTCGCTGCGTCGCGCCGGCTCGCGCGTCAGCGCGAAGCTGAGCGACAACCCGTCCTGCCGCCGATCCAGCTCGAGCAGCTCGTCGCGAAAGATCACCTCGTCCCAGGCGCGCACCGAATAGAGCAGGGCAACCGGCACATGCGACGCCTGGGCGGAGCGGTGGCGCAGCATGCTCATCAGCGGCACGACCCCCGAGCCGCCGCCGATCAGCAGCAGCGGGCCCCTTTCGGCGACATCCCACACGAAATGGCCGCCGAGCGGGCCCTTGATCTCGATCTCGTCGCCGACGGCCGCGACATCGTGAAAGAACGAGGAGACCTCGCCGTCCTCCAGCCGCTCGACGGCAAGCTCGACTTCGGGCCCGGCCTCCGGCGCGCCGGCGATCGAATAGCTGCGCTGCGCGGTGTAGCCGTCCGGGGCGGTGAGCCGGACGTCGGCATGCTGCCCGGCCCGCCAGACAAAAGGCGTCCTCGGCAACAGGAAGAAGCTGGTGACGCGGGGTGTTTGTCGCACGATCCGCGTGATGGTGGAGGGCTGCCAGCACGCCGGGCGGACCGTGCCCGGCCCCGCTACGCCATCAGTCATCGGTGTAGCGCTGTTCGCGCCATGGGTCGCCGTAGATGTGATAACCGCGCAGTTCCCAGAAGCCGGCGGCATCCTGGTCTATGAGCTGCAGGCCGTCGATCCACTTCGCCGACTTCCAGAAGTAGAGATGCGGCACCAGCAGCCGCGCGGGGCCGCCGTGGTCGGACGAAATCGACTCGCCTTCGAAACGGATCGCCACCATCGCCTTGCCGCCGACGAGGTCGGCGGTCGGCACATTGGTGGTGTAGCCGTCGAAGCAATGCGCCAGCGCATAAGGCTTCGGCGCTTCGATGCCGGCCTCGGCAAGGATGTCGTCGACCAGCACGCCCTCCCAGCTGGTGTCGAATTTCGACCAGGCGGTGACGCAATGGATGTCGCGGGTCATGCGGCTGATCGGCAGGCGATTGAACGCCTCCCAGTCCCATTCGGCCACCGGCTTCGGTCCGACTTTGAGCGTGAAACTCCAGTCTTCGAGGCGCATCTGCGGCGTCGGGCCGGCCGACAGCACCGGAAAATCCTCGGTAAGGTATTGCCCGGGCGGCAGGCGCTCCGCCTGTTCGCGCGGCGGTCGCCGTCCTCCGAAGCCGCGTGTCACCATCTCTGCCGCTCCTGTCGCTGCTGTCGGACGATCCTATCCATGCCGCCTCGGGGCGGCAACAAGACCGGAGCCGTCGAGGCACCTGCCCATGCCCTGTCGCTCAATCCTCCAGATGCTCCGGCGGGTGCGCGTTGCGGCCCTTGCCGAAGGTGTAGCCGGTCTCTACCGCCGTGCGGCCGAACTTGTCGCGCAGCCGGTCGATGGCGCCCTCCGCCATGGCGCGCTTGCGTGCCTGCTCATCGACCAGATCGGGCGGATCGGCGCGGCCGTCGTCGGAGAGATCGCTGACGCCGATGCCGAGCAGGCGGTAGCGCGTCCCGTCGGCTTCCCTGGCCAGCAACTGCAGGCCGACCTGGAAGATGCGGTCGGCGAGCTGCGTCGGGTCGGCGAGTTGGCGGTTGCGCGTGCGGATCTTGAAATCCTGCGATTTCAGCTTGAGCACGACGGTGCGGCCGGCGATGTCGGCCTTTTTCAGTCGGGCCGACACTTTTTCGGACAGCGCCCGCAGCACCGGCACCAGATCGGCCATCGCGGCGAGGTCGGCGTCGAAAGTGGTTTCGGCCGAGACGCTCTTGGCCTCGCCGTCGGGGTGGACCCGGCGGTCGTCCTGGCCGCGCGACAGGCGAAAGAGCCGGTCGCCCATGACGCCGTAGCGGCGCATGAGGTCGCCGCGCTCCATCGCCTGCAACTGGCCGATCATGCGGATGCCGTCCCGCTCCAGCGCCGCGGCGAAGGCTTTGCCGACGCCCCAGATCAGCGTCACCGGCTGGCCAGCCAGGAAGGGCACTGCCTCCCCTTCGCCGATCACGGCGAAGCCGCGCGGCTTCCTCAGGTCCGAGGCGATCTTGGCCAGGAATTTGCAGTAGGACAGGCCGACCGAGACAGTGATGCCGATCTCCTTCTCCACGCGGCGCGAGAAATCGGCGAGCACCAGCGCCGGCGGCCGGCCGTGCAGCCGCTCGGTACCGCCGAGATCGAGGAACGCCTCGTCGATCGACAGCGGCTCGACCAGCGGCGTCAGCGCCTGCATCATGGCGCGCACCTCGCGGCCGACGCGTACATATTTCTCCATGTCGGGCGAAATCACGAACGCCTGCGGGCAGGCCTCAAGTGCCTTGAACATGGGCATGGCCGAGCGCACGCCGTTGATGCGGGCGATGTAGCAGGCGGTGGAGACGACGCCGCGCTTTCCCCCGCCGATGATCACCGGCTTGTCGCGCAGCTCCGGCCTGTCGCGCTTTTCCACCGCCGCGTAGAAGGCGTCGCAATCTATATGCGCGAGCGGCAGCCGGTAGAGCTCGGCATGGCGGGCGAGTCGCGGGCTGCCGCAACCGGCACAGCGCATTGTTCGCCCGGACTGGGGCGTCAGGCAATCGCGGCAGAAGCCATGCTCCGGGTCGTTGACAGGCATCGCCACCAATGCGAACATAAAGAGAACAGGCGGGATGATAGATCAGCGCGACGGCGCCCGCAAGGCGCGGTAAGGAGGAGTCGTGTCCGAAGTCATCAAACCGCTGACGCCCGAGCTGTGGCCGGCCTTTGAGGATCTCTTCGGCAAGCAGGGCGCATGCTACGGCTGCTGGTGCACGCATTTCCGCCTCCGGCCGGCGGTGCGCCGCGAGAACGACCGGCAGCGCAACAAGGACCACATCCGCGCCCGCATCGAGGCCGGGCCGCCACCGGGCCTGCTTGCCTTCGACGGCGATGCCGCAGTCGGCTGGATGCAGATCGGCCCCCGCGCCGACGTGCCGGAGTGGAACAATGCCGGCCGCGTCTCGGCGCCGCTGGCGACGGAAGACGCCGACGACAACGGCGTGTGGGCGATCTCCTGCTTCTTCACCCGCAATTCGGCCCGTGGCAGGGGCCTGTCGCACCGGCTGGTGGCGGCCGGCATCGGTTTCGCGCGGGAGAACGGCGCGCGTCTGCTGGAAGCCTGCCCGATCGACTATTCCCGCGATTCGCGCTCGGTCGGGCTGTTCGTCGGTTCGACGCGGGTGTTCGAGAAGGCCGGGTTCGTCCGCGTCGCCGAACGCAAGGCTGGCCGGCCGCTGATGCGGATGGAACTGGTCTAGAGGCCCGGTAGGCGCGTACCGGCTGCCGCAGGCCGACGATCCGAAATACGACAGATGCCGTATTTCGGGGCGGATCATCGCGATGTAACCCCTTGCTTTTCAGTGTCCAGAGACCTGGATCAACTTGCGGTGCCGATTGGAGCTTCCAACCGGGCGCGAACCACTGTCGGACGCTGCTGTCACATAACGGAGAAGCGCATGCCGATCGACAACATCCAGGAAACGCTGGTCATCCGCAACCTCATGGGTCTCAACGGAGTGTTTCCCGATGACGGCTCCGCCGGCCTGTCGACGCTCGGCATGATCCGTTCCTTTGCTGGAAACTACCAGCCGTATGAGACGCCGGCACCGTCGGGCTACTCACTTTATTCTGTACACCAATACAGCGCCCTCCACGCCGTCGTCGGAACCACCTATGGCGGTGACGGCGTCAACACGTTCTCGCTACCCGATCTCGGCATGCGCATCGCGACCGGTGCGGGTTCGGGAACTGGTCTGACGCCGCGCTTTAACGGCGAGATCTACGGAGCCAACGAGGTTTGGCTGACAGGGTCGACGCTTCCGGGATCGTCCGGCGGCTGGGGCACGCCGACCGACAACGCCCAGCCATCCCTTGCAGTCACCTATCTTATCCGGACGGATGACACGAACAACCTGCTCGGAGAGGTGGTCCGCTACGCCGGCGACCGCGTCCCGGGCGGCTATCTGAAGGCTGAAGGTCAGGTGATGTCGATTGCCGGCAACGAGGCGCTGTTCGAGGTGCTCGGCAACCGCTATGGCGGCGACGGCTTGACCACATTCGCCTTGCCGGACCTGCGCGGCCGCAGCGTCGTCGGCGCCTCGGACACGCTGGCGCCCGGAAGCCGGGTCGGTTCCGAATACCATTGGCTTTCGACCGAAAACATGCCGGTGGAGATGGGCGGCAGCGGCCAGCCGCTCGACAACAGGGCACCGGGGCTCGCGCTCAACTACATCATCTGCATCGATGGCTACTATCCCTCGAGAGACGGCAGCGGCTATGCACCGGGGGACGGCTACTTCATCGGCGAGATCGTGGCGTTCGCGGGCACTCAGGTGCCGTCGGGCTGGATGCTCTGCACCGGACAGATCTTGCCGATCAGCTCAAATCAGACCCTTTTTTCAGTTCTCGGCACGACCTATGGCGGCAACGGCGTCAACCAATTCCAGCTGCCCGACCTGCGCGGCCGGGTCACTGCGGGTGCGGATCCGTCGCATCCGGTCGGCACGGTGGTGGGCTCCAATACCGTCGACATCCCGATCTCCGAGATTCCGCCGATCGTCACTACGGGAACGTCCGGCGACGATACCTATTACGGCGGCAACCACGCCGACCGTCTCTCCGGGGGCGACGGCAACGACACGTTGACCGGCAATGGCGGAAACGACGTGCTCGACGGCGGCGCCGGCGTCGACACGATGAAGGGCGGGCTCGGCGACGACCTCTACATCGTCCGCCATGCCGGCGACGTCATCATCGAGGCGTCCGGCGAGGGCAGCGACCGCGTCGACGCCTGGGTCGACTACAAGCTGGCGGCCGGGGTGTCGGTCGAGGTTTTGCAGACCGCCGATGCGAACGGCACCGACCCTATCAGGCTGACCGGCAACGACTTCTCGCAGACCATCATCGGCAATGCCGGCAACAACTGGCTGCACAGCGGCGGTTACGGCAATCCGGACACGCTGATCGGCGGCGCCGGCGACGACATCTACTCCGTCTACAACGCCAACGACGTCGTCGTGGAGAATCCGGGCGGGGGGTTCGACCAGGTGGCGGCCGGGGTGAGCTACAGGCTCGCCGCCGGCGTCGAGGTGGAGAAGCTGACCACGACCGCCGCCAGCGGCACCAAGCCGATCGACCTCACCGGCAATACCTTCGGCCAGACCATCATCGGCAACGATGGCAGGAACGTGCTGCATGACGGTGGGGTCGATCCCGTCACCAAGCAGAGCGGCGCCGATACGCTGATCGGCCGCGACGGCAACGACACCTATATTCTCTACAACAGCAGCACCGTCATCATCGAACTCGCGGGGCAGGGAACCGACCGGGTGGCGGCCGGCGTCGACTACAGGCTCGGCGAGGGCGTCCATGTCGAACTGCTCAACACCACCTCGTTGCGCGCCACCTATGCGGTCAATCTCACCGGCAACGAGTTCGTACAGAAGATCCGTGGCAATGACGGCGTCAACCGCCTCGACGGCGGCGGTGGCTCGGACACGCTGATCGGCGAGGGCGGCGCCGACACATTCGTGTTCTCGACGACGCTCGGCCCGGACGATATCGACACCATCGTCGACTTCACGCCGGGCGAGGACAGGATCGAGCTTGCCGGCTCGATCTTCCAGGGGCTGTCGGCGGGCGTTCTGGAAGCCTCGGCTTTCCACGTCGGCGGCGAGGCGATCGAAGCGGACCACCGCGTCCTCTACGATCCGACCACCGGCGCGCTGAGCTACGATGCCGACGGGGACGGCGACGGCGTGGCGATCCACTTCGCCACCGTCACCGTGGGTATATCGCTGACCAACACCGACCTCTTCGTGGTCTGAGAAGGGCTGAACCCGGTCGCGCGGTGCCGGCCGCCGACCGGCGTCAGGCCAGGGCGCTGAGACAGGCGAAGATCACCGCCGCGAGCGACGCCGATATTGGCACCGTGACCACCCAGGCGGCGACGATGGTGCGCACATGCGCGCGTCGCACCAGCCGGCGGCGCGCGATCTCGGTCTGCGCCGTGCGCTTGCCCGCCTTGGCCTTGCCGGGCGCGTCATCCGGCTGAGCGAGGGATTGATCGGACGCGCCGGCGCGCTCGGCCGCCCGGCGCTGCAGATAGCGGCGCCGCTGCACCGAATTGGCCAGATACCATTCGCGGAAGAAGCCGACGCCGAACACGGCGCCGACGGCAATGTGCGTCGAACTGACCGGCAGCCCGAACCAGGAGGCGACGATCACGGTGAGAGCCGCCGACAGCGCGATGCAGAAGGCGCGCATCGGGTTGAGTTTTGTGATCTCCTGGCCGACCATTCGCACCAGACGCGGCCCGAACAGCAGCAGGCCGAACGAAATGCCGAGCGCGCCGATGGTCATGACCCAGAGCGGTGTCGCCGCGGCCGGGCCGCCGCCACCCGCTGCCCGGGCGATCGCCGCCAGCGGGCCAACGGCGTTGGCCACGTCGTTGGCGCCATGGGCGAAGGAGAGCAGGGCGGCGGAGATGATCAGCGGCACCGTGAAGAGCGTCTTGAGCGACTGCCGGCGGTTTTCCATGCCTTCCGACAGGCGGCGGACATGGAAATGCGCAGCCGCCCACGCCAGCATGAAGGCGGCGAGGCCGATCAGCGCCGTGGTGCGGCCGGAGACGTGGGCGCTATTGCCGATCAGCGTCAGATAAACGGCGAAGGCGCCGGCCATGACGGCAATCAGCAGCGGCACCCAGAACCGCGCCGCGGCGATCTTGTCGTCTCGGTAGATGACCGCCGTCTTGACGAAGGCGAGGAACGCAGCGGCGATGACGCCGCCGAGGATCGGCGAGGTTATCCAGCTCGCCGTGATTGCCGCCATGGCATGCCAACTGACGGAGCCGAGGCCCGCTGCGGCCCAGCCGGCGCCGACGACGGCGCCGACGATCGAATGAGTGGTCGAGACGGGCGCGCCGATCCAGGTGGCGAGATTGATCCAGGACGCGGCCGACAGCAGCGCCGCCAGCATCAGAAGCACCAGCGTCGACGGATCGACGCTGTCCGGCGGGATGATGCCGCTGGAGATCGTGTCGACGACCTCCCTGCCGGCAATTAGCGCGCCCGCCGTCTCGAAGACGGCGGCGATCGCCAGCGCGCCGCCCATGGTGAGTACTTTGGCGCCGACCGCCGGTCCGACATTGTTGGCAACGTCGTTGGCGCCGATGTTGAGCGCCATGTAGGCGGCGAGCGTCGCCGCGGCGATGATGACCAGGGTGCGCATCTCGCCGCCGGTGATCAGTGACGTGGCGAAGGCCGCCAGCGCCATGAACAGCAGCGCCAGCCCGGGCGCGACAAGGCGCCTGGAGACGAAGGTTGTAGCCTCGCCTAGCTCGCCGAGCCTGGCCAGGTCTTTGTCCAACGTCGTCTTGCGCTCGGCCGCGCGGCTATCCGTCATCGTCTCTCATTCCCGGCCGTCGGCCATCGCCGCACTGGCGGCGCAAACACCTTCACCTAGGCTGGATGACCGGTCAGGACAATGCTTGCGCCTGCGCCGGCAGATGCGGCGGGATTCGATGGCAGCTTCAGGCTGCCGACTTCCGCGGATTTTGGCAGAAGCGGGCGATCAGGTCGGCAAGGTCGGGCTCGCGCACGCTGCTGGCGGCTGCGTCCGGCGAGAACCATTGGCGCCGTCGCGACTTGCGCTCGGGCCAGCTGTCCTTCACCCGGTCGATCTCCATGGGAAAGACATGCACCTCGCAGCGCTTCGCCTGTCCGGAGGGCATGGCCTTGGCGTAGTAGTAGCGGCCGAGCTCGGCGGGGGCGACCGCGCCCTCGATCCCGGCCTCCTCGCCGGCCTCGCGGGCCGCCGCGTCCCAGAGCTTCTCGTTGCCTTCCGGCCAGCCCTTCGGCAGCACCCAGCGCCCGGTGTCGCGGCTGGTGATCAGCATGACCTCGACGCCGTCCGGCCCTTTGCGCCATGGCAGCGCTGCGACCTGGACACGGCAAGGCGCGCCGCCGAGGAGCCGCCGTATCCTGTCTGCGAAGTAGCTTCGCGCGCTATGGCCTATGAACATCTCCAAGAGTGCCGCCTGCCCGGGAATCGTTTGCCGTCTCAACAATAGTAGAGTTAATCATCCGTAATAAAAGTAAAAATTGCGCAAAGACATGACGCAAATGTGGTATTGGCCTCGTTCCGCGTCAAGGTTCAGCCGACGTGATCGTCGGCGATCGGCTTCTGATAGGTAAAGCCCATGTCCCAGGGAAAGTAGATCCAGGTGTCCTGCGACACCTCTGTGACGAAGGTGTCGACCAGCGGACGCCCTTTGGGCTTGGCATAGACCGTGGCGAAATGCGCCTTGGGCATCATTGCGCGCACGATCCCGGCCGTCTTGCCGGTATCGGTGAGATCGTCGACGATCAGCACGCCTTCGCCGTCCTTCTCGAGCAGGGAAGGCGTCACGTCCTTGAGAACGGCGAGTTCACCTTGCGAGGTGTAGTCGTGATAGGAGGCGACGGAAACGGTCTCTATGACGCGGATGCCGAGTTCGCGCGAGATGATGGCCGCCGGCACCAGCCCGCCGCGGGTGATGCAGACGATCGCCCGCCACTGCGTGCCGGCGCCCGCCAGCCGCCATGCGAGCGCCCGGGCATCGCGATGGAACTGATCCCACGAGACGGGAAAGGCCTTTTCTGGAAGGGACATGGCAAGCGCACTCCGCTGGACGCGCCGCGCGCGTCGAAGATTGGAATGCAGCCTGCATTAGCGGCGAATGCAGCCGTTTGGCAAGCGCCGCCATGTCTGGGCGCTACCGCGACATCAGGCAGGCGACCGGCATCGACTGCAGCACGGTGCGGGTGATGCCGCCGAACAGCAGCTGCCGCAGCCAGGAATGGCTGTAGGCGCCGAGCACCAGAAGGTCGGCGCCGGTCGCGGCGGCGCGGTCGCGGATCACCTCCTCGATGTGGCGGCCGCGCGACTGGTCGGTCGCCACAGTCACCTCGGCGCCGTGGCGCGACAGCGCCGCGGCGAGGGCCGAGGCGCTTGCCGCCAGGTCGTCGCCCTCGGCCGGCGGGTCCACGACGAAAATCTCGGTCGCCTCCGCCTCCTCGATCAGCGGCAGCGCGTCGAAGGCGGCGCGCGCCGCCTCGCGGCTGCCGTTCCAGGCGATCAGCACGCGCGAGAAGCTCGTGGTCAACGCCCCGGAATGCGGCACGATGAGCACCGGCCGACCGGCCTCGTAGAGCACGCTCTCGATTCCGGTCGTGTCGTCGGAAGCCCAGTCCGGATTGTGCTGGGCTGCGATCACCAGGTCGGCCGCCCGCGCGATCGCCGCGCAGGCATAGCCGCTGTCGCCGGAGAAGCTGCGCGCGCCGTGCCAGTCGTGGCTCTGGCCGTCGGCCTTCATGCGGCTGGTGAACAGGCCTTCCACCTGCCTGGTCCGCTCTTCCGCGGCCTGCGTGGCGGTCTCGATCACGGCGACGTCGGGAAAGCCGACCGCCGCGCTGTAGGCGACCGGAATGGGTTCCGCGTGGATGCCGACGATATGCGCGCCCCATGCTTGCGCGAGCGGGACGGCGCAATCGAGCACGCGCTGGGCGTCCTCCTTGCCCTGGAGGATGACGGCGATGGTCTTGTAGATCATGGCGCGCTCCCTGCGTCCTTTACCAAGAAACACGTTGCGGCCGCGCCTGGTTCCGGCGGTCTCCGCGTCACGCGGCGGGCGTCAGGCTCTTCACCATCGCCTCCACCGCGGCGCGGGCAGCCTCCAGCGCCTCCGCCGAACGGGAGCGTACAACGAGTTCGGTCCAGAAGGAACCGTCGCGATATTTCGGATAGGAGCCGATGATCGTGTCCGGATGCGCCTTCTGGATCTCGCCGAGCGGGCCGCCGATGACGCCCTCGCCGAATGGGCAGTGGACGGTGGCCGACAGAAGCTTCTGACCGGTCTTCAGCGTCGGCAGCACGTTGTCGAGCATGGCCTGGAAGATCGCAGGCACGCCTGCCATCACATGTACGTTGCCGATGCGAAAGCCCGGTGCGACAGAGATCGGATTATCGATATGGACGGCGCCGCGCGGCATGCGCGCCATGCGCCTGCGCGCCTCGGTGAACTCCATGTCGCGCGTCGCATAGTGCGCCCCGAGCAGCGCCAGCGCCCCTGCGTCGTGTTCGCAGGGCACGCCGAACGCCTTCGCCACCGAATCCGCCGTGATATCGTCATGCGTCGGCCCGATGCCGCCGGTAGTGAACAGGTAGGTATAGCGCCCGCGCAGCGCATTCACCGCGTCGGCGATGTCGTCCTCGTCGTCGGCGACGATGCGCACTTCCTTAAGATCGATGCCGATCGCCGTCATGATGTCGGCGAGATGGCCGATGTTGCGGTCCTTGGTGCGGCCGGAAAGAATCTCGTCGCCGATGACGAGCATCGCTGCGCTGACGGTGTCGGTCATGGGCGCCCCGTGGGTTTGGCACCCGGAAATACAGCGGGGAGGGCGCGGCGGCAATGGTTCGCGATCGGTGAACGGTCCGTCGGCGGATGGGGTGCTTTCAATGAACGCCGGATGGCTCCATCTTTGCCACGGTGCAACGTCGCAGTCGAAACCGAACGCGTTGAAGGAGAAGATCATGGCCAAGGTGCTGGTGCTTTATTATTCGAGCTGGGGTCACATGGAGCAGATGGCGAAATCCGCCGCCGAGGGCGCGCGCGAGGCCGGTGCCGCCGTGACGATCAAGCGGGTTCCCGAGTTGGTCCCGGACGAGGTCGCCAAGGCCGCCTACTACAAGCTCGATCAGGACGCGCCGATCGCCGATCCGCTGGAACTCGCGGACTACGACGCCATCATTCTCGGCGCATCGACGCGCTACGGCTCGATGGCCGCGCAGCTCAAGAATTTCCTCGACCAGACCGGTCCGCTATGGGCGAAGGGTGCGCTGATCAACAAGGTCGGCTCGGTGATGGTCTCGACCGCGACGCAGCACGGCGGCGCCGAGCTTGCGCTGATCAATGCCCAGGTTTTCATGCAGCACCAGGGCATGATCATCGTGCCGCTGTCCTATGCCTATCAGGGTCAGTCGGGCAACGACGTGGTGCGCGGCGGCGCGCCCTACGGCATGACCACCACCTCCGACACCGATGGTTCGCGCCAGCCTTCCGCACAGGAGCTGGAAGGCGCGAAATTCCAAGGCAAGCGCGTCGCCGAAATCGCGGCCAGGCTGCACAGGTGAGCGTCGTCGCCGGCGGCTTGCTCGTTTGCCAAAACCAATCTTCGGCGCCGGGGCTGGCGGCGAGGCCGGGCGCCGCCTTCGTCCCCCTCGTTGCGGGGGAGACAGCGATTTTCGACATCCTGACCGAGCGCCGATCCCGCGAGGCGAGGAGAAAAGCGCGGTTAAGTGCTGGAAATCGCAGGAGAGGGGCTTTGCCGAGCGCAAATCCGCAATAGTGTCGCCTCGGTGCATGCGCGCGAGGCGACACGATGACCGACCTCCTGGGCTGGCTTGCCGGTGCCTTGTTCCTGACGGCATTCCTGGCCGTCGGCTATTTTGTGCTGGCGACGCGCCGGCTGGCTGCGGAGGCCGAGCGCCGCATTCCGCCGAGCGGCGGCTTCGTCCAGGCCGGCCACAATCGCATCCACTATGTCGAGGCGGGGCAGGGGTGGCCGATCCTGTTCTTGCACGGGCTCGGCGGCCAGCTCCACCATTTTCGCCACACGCTGTTCGACCGGCTGTCCGGCGACTTCCGCGTCGTGGCGCTGGACCGTCCGGGCTCTGGCTATTCCGTGCGCGCGTCCGGCGCCGACGGCCGGCTCAGCCAGCAGGCTGAAGCGGTGGCCGGCTTCATCGATGCTCTGGAGCTCGATCAGCCGCTGGTCGTCGGCCATTCGCTCGGCGGCGCGGTCGCGCTGGCGCTCGCCCTCGACCATCCCGAAAAGGTCGGCGGGCTGGCGCTGCTGTCGCCGCTCACCCATCAGGCCGACAGCGTGCCGGCCGAATTCGCGGCGCTTTCGATCCGTTCGCCGCTGCGACGCAGGCTGCTCGCCCACACAGTCGCGATTCCGATGGCGCTGAAGCGCGCGCCGCAGACGCTCGCCTTCGTGTTCGGGCCGCAGGCGACGCCGAAGGACTACATCGTCGCCGGCGGCGGGCTTCTCGGGCTGCGGCCGGCGCATTTCGAGGCGACGGTGGCCGATTTCGTCGCGCTGGAGCGCGAACTCGGCCGCTACGAGGCGCGGCTCGGCGAGATCGGGCAGCCGGTCGGCGTGCTGTTCGGCACGGCCGACAAGGTCATCCGCCACGAAGAGCACGCGCTGCCGCTCGCCGGCCGGATCAAGGACTTCGAGCTGGAGTTGCTCGACGGCATAGGCCACATGCCGCAGTTCGTGGCGCCCGACCGCGTCGAGGCCTTCATCCGCCGCATCGCCGAACGGGCTTTCGCCCGATAGGAGGAGCGCCCTTGGAAAGCTCGACGGTCCGGACAGGGTTGCGTTTGCCGGCCGGTGCTATACCACTGGCGCGCAAGCGGGCGTGGCGGAACCGGTAGACGCAAGGGACTTAAAATCCCTCGGGCTTGCCCGTGCGGGTTCGATCCCCGCCGCCCGCACCAGGATCACGCCTCCTCCTCGACGAACACTTCGTCGCGCTTCTTGCGCACCGACGGAAGCAGCACGACCACCAGCACGGCGACGGCGATGGCGAGCAGCGCGGCGCTCAGCGGCCGCGTGATGAAGGTCGTCGGGTCGCCGCGCGACAGGATCATGGCGCGGCGCAGGTTTTCCTCCAGCAGCGGCCCCAGCACGAAGCCGAGCAGCAGCGGCGCCGGCTCGCAGCGCAGTTTTGTCAGGATGTAGCCGAGCAGGCCGAACAGGGCCACGGCATAGAGGTCGAAGACGTTGGAGTTCACCGAATAGACGCCGATCGAGCAGAACGCCATGATGATCGGGAACAGCACGTAGTAGGGCACCGTCAGCAGCTTCACCCACAGGCCGATCAGCGGCAGGTTGAGCACGATCAGCATAAGATTGCCGATCCACATCGAGGCGATGATGCCCCAGAACAGCGCCGGCTGCTCGCTCGCCACGTTGGGACCGGGCACGATGCCCTGGATGATCATGGCGCCGATCATCAGCGCCATCACCGGATTCGCCGGGATGCCCAGCGTCAGCATCGGGATGAAGGAGGTCTGCGCCCCGGCATTGTTGGCCGATTCCGGACCGGCGACGCCGGCGACGGCGCCCTTGCCGAACTCCTCGGGGTTTTTCGAGACACGCTTCTCCACAGTGTAGGAAGCGAAGGCGGCCAGGATGGCGCCGCCACCCGGCAGGATGCCGAGGATCGATCCGATCGCCGTTCCGCGCACGATCGGCGCGGCCATGGCGCGAAAATCCTCGCGGGTGGGAAGCAAGCCGGAGACTTTCGCCATCAGCACCTCGCGCGTGCGTTCGTTCTCCAGGTTGCGGAGGATCTCGGCGACGCCGAAGACCCCGACGGCGACTGCGACGAAGTTGAGCCCGTCGGCATATTCGCGGATGCCCAGCGTGAAGCGCGGCGAGCCGGAAATCACGTCGGTGCCGACGAGGCCGAGCAGCAGCCCGAGCACGACCATGGCCAGCGCCTTGACGACCGAGCCATGCGCGAGCGCGATGGCAGAGACGAGGCCGACGATCATCAGCGAGAAATATTCGGCCGCGCCGAATTCCAGCGCGATCGCCGTCAGCGGCGGCGCGAAGATGGCGACCAGGAAGGTCGAGACCGTGCCGGCGAAGAAGGAGCCTATGGCCGCGATGGCGAGGGCCGCGCCGGCGCGGCCCTTGCGAGCCATCTGGTAGCCGTCGATCGCCGTGACGGCGGATGAGGATTCGCCCGGCATGTTGATGAGGATCGCCGTGGTCGAACCGCCATACTGCGCGCCGTAATAGATGCCGGCGAGCATGATCAGCGAGGATACCGGGTCGCCGATCTGGAAGGTGAGCGGCAGCAGCATGGCGATGGTCGCGGTGGCGCCGATGCCCGGCAGCACGCCGATGAGGGTGCCGAGCAGCACCCCGATCAGGCAGAAGCCGAGGTTCCAGATGGTCGAGGCGGTCGAGAAGCCGAGCGCGAGATTGTCGAGCAGATCCATGGCGAGCCTCAGAAACCGATCCAGGGGCCGAAGCGGCGGAAGGGCAGGCCGAGCGCGTAGCTGAACACGGCGACCGAGAAGATGGTCACCGCGGCAGCCAGGATGAGGGCCGCGGCGGGCTTCATGCGGTGGCTGGCGAAGGCGGCGATCAGGCAGGTGAGGAACAGGGCGGGGACGAAACCCAGGCCGCGCACGGTGAGCCCGAAGAAGATCGGCGCCGGCAGGATGAACAGCGCGCCACGCCAGGCGATGGCGCCGATCGGCTCGCCGGCGACGCGTGTCGCCTGGATGACGATGACGACGCCGAGCACGATCAGGATACCGGCCAGCACCAGCGGGAAATATCCCGGCCCCATGCGGAAGGTCGTGCCGATGTCGAGGCCGAACGACTGGATGGCGAAGAACGCGCCGAAGGCGATGAAGATCGCTCCGCAGGCGCCGTTGGTGGGATCAATCTTGAGCGAGTTCATGGCCTCCCCCTCGTGTTCGAGGCGTGGTTCCCGGTTGCCTTCCGGCAGGACATTTCCGGCATTGCCGCCGAAGAGCGTCTTGGACCGTCCGTCCGCCCCGGTGGATGCGCGCGGCGCGTTCGTGGCCGCCCTCTGCCTTTCCTTCGGCCGCGGGTGCGGAAAAGATCCCGCGGCCGCGGCCGTTGCGCAAGCCGAAAGGGCTCAGTCCAGCGAGACGCCCGCCTCCTTGACGATCGGCGCCCACTTGGCGGTCTCGGCCTTGACGTGCTCGGCGAGCTTTTCGGGGCTCGACCCGACGATCTCCGCGCTGAAATCGCCCATGCGCTGCACGACGGTCGGATCGGCGAGCGCCGCCAGCGCCGCCTTGTTGAGCCGCGCCACCACGTCCGGCGGCGTCGCCGCCGGGGCGAACAGGGCGTTCCACGTATAGGTCTCGTAGCCCGGCACCGTCTCGGCCACCGTCGGCATGTCAGGGAAGGAGGCGGCGCGCTTGGCCGTGGTCACCCCCAGCCCTTTCAGCGTGCCGGACTTGATGTGTCCGGACGACGACGGAAGGTTGTCGAACATGATCGGCACCTGGTTGGCAATCACGTCGTTCAGCGCCGGCCCTGCGCCCTTGTAGGGCACGTGCTGCATCTCGACCCCGGCCATGCTCTTGAACAGTTCGCCCGACAGGTGCAGCGGCGTGCCGTTGCCGGACGAGGCATAGGCATACTGGTCCGGATTGGCTTTCAGCAGGTCGATCAGTTCCTGCACCGTGTTGACCGGAAGCTGCGGGTTGACCACCAGCACGTTCGGCACCACGACCAGCAGCGAGATCGGCGAAAAATCCTTCTCCGGATCGTAGGGCTTGGTCTTCAGCATCAGCGGGTTGAGCGCATGGGTGGCGACGGTGCCCATCAGGATGGTGTAGCCGTCCGCCTCGGCCCGCGCCACCCGGTCGGCACCGAGGTTGCCGCCGGCGCCCGCCACGTTCTCCACGATCACCTGCTGGCCGAGGTCCTTGGACATGCTCGCCGCAATCAGGCGCGCCACCAGGTCGGTCGAGCCGCCGGCCGCGAAGGGCACGACCAATGTGACCGGCCGGTCCGGAAAGCCTTGCGCCGAAGCCGGGCCTGCCCAGGCCAGGCCGGCGCCCAGCGCAAGGCCGAGCGCGGTTCTTCTGGTGATTTCCATGGTTTTTCCTCCTTGGGTCGATATCGATCCGGGCGACGCGCCTTGCAGCCTGTCCCTGAGCCAGACAGTCTCCCGCGTCGTGTCGGCCTGCAATGGCCGTCCAGCGCGAAACCGCCCGGCGGAAGGCGTCCGCCAGGTGGTTCCGGCGTTGCGTCAGTCAGCGTACTGGCCGGCAGCCTCGATGATCGGCTTCCAGCGGGCGATCTCGCTCTCCAGCTTGGCCTTCAGCGCGGCCGGTGTGGCGTCGGCCTCCGATGAGGGCGCGGTGCCGAGTTCGGCGAAGCGGGCGACCACGTTGGAATCCTTCAGCGCCACCTGCAGCGACTTCGACAGGCGCTCGGTGACCTCCGCCGGCGTGCCCTTCGGCGCGTAGATGCCGTGCCAGATGCCGACCTGCATGCCGGGCAGGCCGGCTTCGTCGGTGGTGGGCAGGTCGGGCAGCGCCTCCAGCCGCTTGGGGGTGGTCACCGCATAGGCCTTGATGGTTCCGCCGGTGATCTGCTTGGCGGTGTTGGTGGTCTGGTCGCACATGATGTCGACCTGGCCGCCGAGCAGGTCGGTCATGGCCGGCCCGGTGCCCTTGTAGGGAACCGTCACCAAGGGCGTCTGGATGGCGCTCATGAAGAGCATGCCGCACAGATGCGAGGCCGCGCCGATGCCCGCATTGGCAACGGTGACGGTGTCCTTGTTGGCCTTGGCGTATTCGACCAGGCCCTTGAGATCCGTCGGCTCCAGGTCCTTGCGCGCCACGATGGTCATCGGCACCTCGGTGACGAGGCCCACATACTCGAAAGCGCCCAGCGTGTCGTAGGCGAGCTTGCGGTAGAGCGTGGCCGATGTCGCCATGCCGATGTGGTGGAGCAGCAGCGTGTATCCGTCGGGATCGGCGCTCGCCACCCGTCCGGCGCCGAGCGTGCCGCCGGCCCCGCCGACATTCTCGACCACGATCTGCTGCCCGAGGTCCTTCGACATGGCCTCCGCCACCAGGCGGGTCACGGTATCGGTCGGACCGCCGGCCGCGAACGGCACCACGACGGTGATAGTGCGGTCGGGATAGGTCTGGGCGACGGCGGCATTGGTCGCCATCGCAAACGACGCGGCCACGGCAAGGCTCGCGAGCAGCTTCTTCATCGGGCATCCTCCCTGGACTTTCGGAACACACGCCGGATCGGCCAGCAAAAAACCTCCCTGCGGCCGGCGGCGGATGAGCCATTGCAATGCGCCGAGCCTACAGGAATGCAATCACGCTGGCGAATTTTTGCCGGCTTGCCGCGACACAGGCCGAAGTGGCGGGTGGAAACCGGAACATCGGGCCCAAAAATGGGTGGAATTCCACCCATTGCTCGGGCTGTACCTAGGCCGGCCTTTCCTCGGCGGCGTGGTCGCGACGGTCGAGACCGTATTTCTGCATCTTTTCGTAGAGCGTCTTTCGGCCGATTCCGAGGCTCTCATAGACGGGCTTCAGGCTGCCGCCATGAGCGGCAAGCGCACTCTCGATCAGCTTGCGCTCATAGGCGGAAACGCGCTCGGCCAGCGTTCCTCCGCCTTCGTTGTCCGGCTCACCCTGCGGCTGAAGGCCGAGGCCGAGCACGAAGCGGTCGGCTGCGTTGCGCAGCTCGCGCACATTGCCCGGCCAGTCGCGGCGCGCCACTTCCGCGATCACCGCGGGCGGGGCGTCGACCGGTTCGCGCCGATAGCGCGCCGCCGCCTCGTTGACCAGATGCAGGAACAGCAGCGGCACGTCCTCGCGCCGCTGCGTCAGCGACGGTACCCGCAGTGTGACGACGTTCAGCCGGTAGAACAGGTCGGCGCGGAAGCGGCCCGCCGCCACCTCGACCTCAAGGTCGGCCTTGCTGGTGGCGATGAAGCGGATGTCGAGCGGCACCTGCTCGTTAGAGCCTAGCCGGGTGATGGCACGATCCTGGATGACGCGCAGCAGCCGCGCTTGCAGTTCGAGTGGCATCGAGCCGATCTCGTCGAGCAGCACGGTGCCGCCGCGCGCATGCTCGAACTTCCCGTAGCGGGCGCGCAGCGCGCCGGGGAAAGCACCGGCCTCGTGGCCGAACAATTCGCTTTCGATGAGGGCGCCGGGCAGGGCGGCGCAGTTGATGATCAGGAATGGCTTCGTCGCCCGCTGGCTGATGTCGTGCAGCAGGCGCGCCGCGACCTCCTTGCCGGCGCCGGTGTCGCCGATGATCAGCACGTCGGCGTCCGTCGCTCCCACGGCACGGATGCGGTAGCGCAGGTCGACCATGGCGGCGGTGCGGCCGGGCAGCCGCGCCTCGACGTCGTCGCGTTTGCCGGCGACGGCGCGCAACTCGCGGTTCTCCAGCACCAGCCGCCGTCGGTCCATGGCACGGCCGGCCATATCCGCCAGATGCTGCGGCGTGAACGGTTTTTCGATGAAGTCGTAGGCGCCCTCGCGCATGGCGCGCACCGCGAGCTGCACGTCGCCATGGCCGGTGGTCAGGATCACCGGTATCTCGGGATCGATGTCGCGGATGCGCCCCATCAGCGTCATGCCGTCCATGCCGGGCATGCGGATGTCGGTGATGACGACACCGTTGAATCCCTGGCTGACGAAGTCGAGGACGCGCTCGGCTGACGGGAAGTCGCGCACGGCGAGGCCGGAAAGGTCGAGCGACTGCGCGGCCGAACGCCTGAGTTCGTCCTCGTCGTCGACGAGCAGGACGGTCGCGGCCTTCATTCGGCGGCTACCGCTGCGGCCGACCCGGCCGCGTCGAGTTCGATCGTGAACACCGCGCCGCCCTCGGGATGGTTTTCGGCCGACAAGCTGCCGCCGAAATCCTTGACGATGTTGTAGGAGATGGAGAGGCCGAGCCCGAGCCCCTTGCCAACGCCCTTGGTGCTGAAGAAGGGATCGAAGATGCGCTCGGTGATTTGCGGGGCTATCCCAGGCCCGCGGTCGCGGATGGCGATCGTCACCTTGCCGCCCTGCTGCCGCGCGGTCAGCGTTATCGTCCGGTCGTCCAATCCCTGCACGGCGTCGGCGGCATTGGAGACGATGTTCACCAGCACCTGCTGCAGGCGCACGGTGCCGGCGATCACCACCGGCGGCACCGCGTCCAGATCAACCTCGAGCGTGGCGCCGGCGCTCTCCAGCCGCCGCCCGATGATCTCCAACGTATCGTCGACCACCTCGGCGAGCGGGACGGGCCCGAGCCTCTGGTTGGGCTTGCGCGCGAAGTTGCGCAGATGGCGGCTGATCGTCGCCATGCGGTCGGCGAGGCTGGATATGCGCGAGACGTTGTCGCGGGCTTCAGGCACGCGCGCGCGGTCGATCAGCACGGCCGCGTTGTCGGCATAGGCTTTCACCGCAGCCAACGGTTGGTTGAATTCGTGGCTAAGCGCCGCTGACATCTGGCCGAGCGCCGCCAGCTTGCCGGCCTGCACCAGGTCCGATTGGGTCTGCCGCAGCCGCTGCTCGGTCGTCCGGCGTTCCGCCACTTCCAGCTCCAGCTGGGCGTTGACGGTGGCGAGGTCGGCGGTGCGCTCCTCGACCCGGCGCTCCAGCTCCTCGCGCGCCTGCTTCTGCATGAGCATGCGCTCGGCCTGGCGAGCCCGTCGCTGCAGGATGATGGCGCCGATCAGCGTCGCCAGGCCGAACAGCAGCACCGCCGCCGTCGCGCTGGTCAGCGCCTGGGCGCGTGCCGACGCAGTGTCCATCAGCACGCTCACCGTCCAGCCGGCATCCGCCATGTTCTCGGAGACCTGCAGGAACTCGCGCGTGGCGCCGCCGTCCCTGATGGTTACGAACTCGTGGCCGTCTTCGGGGGCGCCGCGCGTGATCGGCAGCTCGCGCAGCACGGCGTCGGCGTAGCGGCGCGACTGTCTCGTGCGGGCGACGCGCTCCGGCGTCAGCGGCAGCAGGCCGGCATAGAGCCATTGCTCGCGGCCGGCCATGAAGATGATACCTTCCGGGTCGGCGACGATGATCTCGTTTTCGCCGCCCCGCCAGGACGCCTCGACCGCATCGATCTCCACCTTGAACACGACGACGCCGCGAATTTCGTCATCAACCAGGACCGGCGACGAGAAGAAGTAGCCGCGCCGGAGCGACGTCGTGCCGATGGCGAAGAACCGGCCGCGCCTCCCGGCTGCCGCCTCCTGGAAATAGGGACGGTAGATGAAGTTCTCGCCGACAAAGGTCAGCGGCAGGTCGTAATTGCTGGCCGCGATGGTGTCGCCGTTCGGGATCATCACATAGATGTCGGACGATTGGAGCAGCGTATTGATTTCCTTGAGGTATTCATTGGCCTGAGCGCGCCGGACCGGGTCGTCCGGATGGCTGACGAGATCCTTGATGTCGTCGTGGTCGGCGATGAGCGCCGGCAGCGGCTCGAAGCGGCTGATGTGGCCGCGCAGTGCCGCCACCGCGAGCCGCAGCGTCGTCTGCCCGCGCGATGCCGCCTCGTCGAAGGCGGCGCGGGTGGCGATCCGGTGGCCGAGCACGGCGATCGCCACGGCCGCTGCGGTGAGTGCCAGCGCGATCCAGAATTTTCGCAGGCGCAGGACCCGGAGGGCCATCGAACATCCTCATACGCGACTTGCCTATTAGATGGCGGGCGGTCACGAACGCAATGGCCGCGTCGAGGCGGTGCGCATTGGCTTTGCGCCGCGAACCGGGAGCGGTATGGTCGAAAACTCCGAAAGGGAATGGGAAATGCCATGAGAGCCGTCGTCTACGAGCAGTTTGGCGCGCCGCCGGCGGTGAAGACCGTTCCCGATCCCGAGCCGACGCCCGACGGCGTGGTCGTCAAGGTCGAGGCGACGGGGCTCTGCCGCAGTGACTGGCACGGCTGGATGGGACACGATCCCGACATCGTGCTGCCGCATGTGCCGGGCCACGAGCTCGCCGGCACCATCGCGGCAGTGGGCAGCCGGGTCACCGGCTGGCGCGTCGGCGATCGCGTCACGGCGCCCTTCGTCTGCGGCTGCGGCCGCTGCTTCGAATGCCATTCCGGCAATCATCAGGTCTGTGAGAAGCAGTCGCAGCCGGGTTTCACCGCCTGGGGCTCCTTCGCCGAATATGTGGCGCTCGACTTCGCCGACACCAATCTGGTGCGGCTCCCTGACGAACTCGACTTCGCCACCGCGGCCAGCCTCGGCTGCCGTTTCGTCACCTCCTTCCGCGCCATTGTCGACCAGGGACGGGTCAGGCCCGGCGAATGGCTGGCCGTGCACGGCTGCGGCGGCGTCGGCCTTTCCGCCATCATGATCGCCACAGCCATGGGCGCCAATGTCGTCGCCGTCGATCTCACCAAGGAAAAGCTCGATTTCGCCCGCGAGATGGGCGCGGCGGCGACCGTCAATGCCTCCGAGGTGGAAAACGTCCCGCGCGCCGTGAAACAGATCACCAAAGGCGGCGCGCATGTGTCGATCGACGCGCTCGGCCATCCCGTCACCTGCTTCAACTCGATCTCCAACCTGCGCCGGCGCGGCCGCCATGTGCAGGTCGGGCTGATGCTGGGCGAGCACAGCGAGGCCAAGGTGCCGATGGCGCGCATCATCGCCCACGAACTGGAGATCTACGGCAGCCACGGCATGCAGGCGTTCCGCTATGCCGCGATGATGGACATGATTGCCGCCGGCAGGCTGAAGCCGCAGAAGCTGGTCGGCCGCACGCTGTCGCTCGACGAGGCGCCGGCGGCGCTGATGGCGATGGATCGCTTCGAGGGCACCGGCATCGGGGTGGTTACGCGGTTTTGAGCGGGCTGCGCGGCGCGGCAGGGGACGGTTTTGCGGAAAGGCCGCAGGAGTCCAGAAGTCACGCGAGCCGAAAAAGGAAACTGTCCCCCGCCTTGCGCCGTCTCTGTCGCGGACTTCCTGCGCCAATTTCGGGCGTATCGGGGTAGGCCGAGTAAAACGGTCCCGGCGCTTGATCTGCATGGCGCTGGCCAAATCGCGTGCGCCTTGGCACAGTCTCGCGCAAACAGGAGTCGTCCATGGCGAAGAAGCCGGGTTTCCCGAAACCGAAATCCTGGGCGGAGATGGCTCCGCTGCTGGTCGATGTCGCCACCGGCCGCAGGCCGGCTGACCTGGTGGTGCGCAACGGCCGCTGGGTCAACGTGCATTCCGGCGAGATCATCGCGGGCACCGACCTCGCCATCGCCGGCGGCCGCTTCGCCTATTGCGGGCCGAATGCCGCCCACGCCATCGGCGAGGGCACAAAGGTGGTGGACGCCGCCGGCCGCTATCTCGTGCCGGGCCTCTGCGATGCGCACATGCATGTCGAGAGCGGCATGGTGACGGTGACCGAGTTCGCTCGCGCCGTTATCCCGCACGGCACAACCTCCATGTTCGTAGACCCCCACGAGATCGCCAACGTGCTCGGGCTCGACGGCGTGCGGCTGATGCATGACGAGGCGATGGCCATGCCGATCAACGTGCATGTGCAGATGCCGAGCTGCGTGCCGTCGGCGCCCGGCCTCGAAAATGCCGGCGCCACGCTCACCGTCGCCGATGTCGCCGAGGCGATGACCTGGCCGAACATCATCGGGCTGGGCGAAGTCATGAACTTTCCCGGCGTCATCGCCAACAATGCGGTGATGACCGGCGAGATTGCCGCCACCGTGCGCGCCGGCAAGACCGTCGGCGGCCACTATGCCTCGCCCGATCTCGGCACGGCCTTCCACGGCTATGTCGCGGGCGGGCCGGAGGACGACCACGAGGGCACGCGCGCCGAGGACGCCATCGCTCGGGTTCGCCAGGGCATGAAGGCGATGCTGCGGCTGGGCTCGGCCTGGTACGACGTGGCCAGCCAGATCAAGGCGGTGACGGAGCAGGGGCTCGACCCGCGCAACTTCATCCTGTGCACCGACGACAGCCATTCCGGTACGCTGGTGCATGAGGGTCACATGGACCGCGTCGTGCGCCATGCGATCGCCCAGGGGCTGAAGCCGGTCACCGCCATCCAGATGGCGACCGTCAACACCGCCGAGCATTTTCGCCTCGGTCGCGAGCTCGGCTCGATCGCGCCGGGGCGGCTGGCCGATTTTCTGATCGTCTCCGACCTGCCGACGCTGAAGATCGACGAGGTCTATGGACGTGGCGTCAAGCTCGCCAAGGGCGGCAGGCTCACCGTGGACATCCCGGCCTACGACTATCCCCGCAAATCCAGGAACACCGTGCGGCTCGGCCGAAAGCTCAAGGCGGGGGATTTCGACATCGCCGCGCCGGTGGGCGCCAACGAGGTGCGGGTACGCGTCATCGGCGTCATCGAGAACCAGGCGCCGACCCGCGCCCTGCAGGCCGATCTTGCCGTCGAGAACGGGCTGGTGGCGATGGACCGGCCCAACGACGTCTGCCAGATCGCACTGGTCGAGCGCCATCGCGGCACCGGCGCCGTCACCAACGCCTTCGTCTCCGGCTTCGGCTATGTGAAGGACTGCGCGATCGCCTCGACCGTGGCGCATGACAGCCACCACATGATCGTCGTCGGCACCAACAAGGCCGACATGGCGAAAGCCGCCAACCGGCTCGGCGAGATAGGCGGCGGCGTGGTGCTGATCGCCGAGGGCCGGGAGCTGGCGCTGGTCGAGATGCCGATCGCCGGGCTGATGTCGGACGAGCGCGCCGAGATCGTCGCCGAAAAGGCCGATCGCCTGACCAAGGCGATGCGCGACATGGGCTGCAGCTTGAACAACGCCTACATGCAGCATTCGCTGCTGGCGCTGGTGGTCATCCCGGAGCTGCGCATCTCCGATGTCGGGCTGGTCGACGTGACGACGTTCCAGAAGGTCGACCTGTTCGTCTGAGCGTGTTGCGCGCTACTGCCCGACCGCGATCCGCAGCACGTTGATCGGCGTGGTGATCACGACCTCCGCTGCCGAGGTGAGCGTGCCGGTGATGCCGCGCGTCAGCGATGCGACGCGCTCGTTGGCCTCTTCCTCGTTCGTGGCCAGTCGGCCGTTCTGCGCCAGCCTCTCGCCGAGAATCTTGATGAGCACCGGGTTCTCGGCGAATTTCGTGTGGTTCAGCCTGTCTTCGGTCTGAACCTTCGACAGGTCGACGGCGACGACGCCCAGCTTGGCGATCTCCTCGGCATTGCTGTAGTCGCCGAGACGCGGCCGTCTGCCCGCGATCAGGCTGGAAATCTGCAAGGCCCGGTCGTCGCTCGACAGGAACAGGATGAACGGCTTTTCCGGCACGCCGTAGCGGGCCATCTGCGCCTTGAACACGTCGACGTCGATGTCGGGCGAGGCCAGCACCACGTCGCCGAGCTTGCCGCCGAGCGTGCGGTCGCCGGAGATGGCCAGTTGCCGCAACGCCTCCACCGTCACCCAATTGCCCATCGAATGGGCGATGATGTCGACACGCTTGGCGCCGGACTTGGCGACCAGCCGCAGCGTCGCCTCGAGCGCGTCGCGGGCGGCGCTGGCGCTGTTGCTGTCGTAGACATAATCGACCGTGCTGCCGCCTGACGCCCAGGTGAACAGCACCGGCGTTCCCTTGTAGCCGGCGTCGTGCACGATCTGCGTCATCCGGTAGACGGCGCCGTCGAAGGCGGTGTTGTAGCCGTGGATGAACACCAGGGCGCGGCCCTCGTGGCTGGCGATGTCCTTGCGCAGCGCTGCGCCGAACGCGTCCTCCCCGCCATAGGCGGTGACGGCCTCGGCGACGAAGAACTTGGCCGGATCGGCCGGCTGGCGCGCCTTGCGGCGCTCGATCGCGCCGGTCTTGTGGATGGCCGGAACGGTGATGTCGACCTTGGCGTAGCTGGTGTCGGGCGAGCGCCGCCCGTCGAACACCTCGGCGGCTTTGTCGGATTTGTGCCGGGTGGTGGCGACGAAAATCTCGTGCCGCCCGGCGATGGCGCCTGCCGGAGCCGCGACAACCTTCTGCGCCAGCAGGTCGCGCGTCTGCTGTCCGGCGCAGCCGGCAAGGGCGAGCGCGCAGGCGATCACCGCCAGTCTCGCCAGACGTCCCCCGAACATGTCCCTCGGCATCGACCCTACGCTCTGCCCTCTCCAGACTTCTGTATCCCGCCGGGAAGCCGCGGTCCAGCCGCGCGCCGCGCATGCCGCGCATTGCCGATCAGCGAATCCAGAAGGCCGGCGAGAACAGCACCAGCACGGCAAGGATCTCCAGGCGCCCGAGCAGCATCAGGAAGGACAGGATCCATTTCGACGTGTCCGGCAGCGAGGAGAAGTTGCCGACCGGGCCGATGATCGGTCCCAGCCCGGGGCCGACATTGGTCAGCGCCGTCAGCGCCCCCGTCGTGGCGGTGATGAAGTCGAGCCCGGTCGCACCGAGCAGGATCGTGCCGATCGCCCAGATGACGAAGAAGGAGGCGATGAACAGGATCACCGTGCGCTGCATGTCGGGGTCGACCGAGCGGTCGCCGTAGCGCACCGGCAGCACCGTGTGCGGATAGATCAGGCGCTGGATGCCGTTGGCCATGAGCTCGAACAGGATGAGGAAGCGGTAGGCCTTGATGCCGCCGGTGGTCGACCCCGAGCAGCCGCCGAGGAAGGTGGCGACGAAGATGCAGGCGACGGCAAACGGTCCCCACAGCGTGTAGTCGTCGCTGGCGAAGCCCGCCGTGGTGATGATCGACACCAGGTTGAAGGTCGAATGGGTGAGCGCGTCGAAGAACGGCATGTCGAGTCTGACCCGCAGGTAGATGGCGATCGCCAGCGAGAAGACGATGCAGTAGCCGGCGAACACGCGGATCTGCGGGTCGCGCAAGGCGTCCAACCGGCCGCGCACGGCGAACAGGATCATGATCGAGAAGGGCAGGGCCCCGATGAACATGAAGATGCTGCCGGTCCACAGGATCGCCGGCATGTCGGCATAGCGCAGGAAGGATGTGTCGTGCGTGGAGAAGCCGCCGGTCGCCACCGTCGACATGGCGTGGTTGACCGCGTGGAAGGGCTCCATGCCGCCTGCCGCGTAGGAGATCGCACAGGCGGTCACCAGCGTACCGTAGATGCCGATCAGGCTGATGGTGAAGGTCTGGAAGCGCTCGAACGGGCGATCCTCAATGTCGGAGGATTCGATCTTGAAATAGGAGACGCCGCCGATGTTGAGAAACGGCAGCAGGAACAGGCCGAGCACGATCACCCCGAGACCGCCCATGAAGGAGAGCAGCGAGCGCCACAGAAGCAGGCCTGGCGGTGCCTGGTCGAGCCCGTTGATCACGGTGCCGCCGGTGGTAGTCACCCCCGAGACCGACTCGAAGAAGGCGTCCGTGAAGCTCAGTTCGAGCGAGGAGGCCATGAAGGGCACTGCGCCGGCGACGGCCATGGTCAGCCACAGCAGGTTGACCAAAAGAAAGCCGAAGCGCGTGTTCACCTGCGGCGCGCGGCCCTGTGTGGCGAGCGCCACGGCCAGCGCCAGCCCGCCCAGGAACAGTGCCGAGAAGGCGAAGGCCTGCCAGTCGTCATTGCCGTAGTAGAGGTCGACAAGCGCCGGCAGCAGCATGGCGACCGACAGGTAGATCGCGAAAACCGCTGCGACGTGGACGGCTGCGCGGACGGCAGATCTGTTCACGGAAAAGCGGACCCCACTCGCGATCGGACGGCATACCCGCCGCCTTGCAGGGGCGGACAGTGGCTTCGACAAAGCGAATATGCAATAGCGCCGAGCAGCACTCCAAAGGAAATGAGCTTGGGCGGAACGATGCAATGACCGACTTTGCCGAAGGCGTCGCAGCGGCGGCTATCGCGCTGCGCGACCTTTTCCCGGAGACGCCGCTGCAGGAGAACGTCTACCTGTCGCACAAGACCGGCGCACGCATCTTCCTGAAGCGCGAGGATCTGTCGCCGGTGCGCTCCTACAAGATCCGCGGTGCCTTCAACTTCTTCCGCAAGGCGCTGGAGGCCGGCAGCAGCGCCGAGCTGTTCGTCTGCGCCTCGGCCGGCAATCATGCGCAGGGTTTTGCCTTCGTCTGCCGCCATTTCGGCAAGCACGGCGTCGTCTTCATGCCGACCACCACGCCGCAGCAGAAGATCGACAAGACGAGACATTTTGGCGGCGGCTTCGTCGAGATAAGGCTGATCGGCGACTTCTTCGACGATTGCCTGAGGGCGGCGCTCGCCTTCGCGGACGAGGCCGGCGGCCACATGGTGCCGCCTTTCGACCACAGGGACATCGTCGAGGGCCAGGCGACGGTCGCGCTGGAGATCGCGGCGCAGATGCCGGAGGCACCCGACATGGTGGTGCTGCCGGTCGGCGGCGGCGGGCTGGCCGCCGGCGTAACCCGCTACCTGACCGGCCTGGGGCAGACGCCGCGTTTCGTCTTCTGCGAGCCGGCCGGCGCTCCGAGCTTCAAGGAGACGCTGCGCACCGGCAAGCGCGTGAAGCTTGCAAAGGTCGACAACTTCGTCGACGGCGCGGCGGTGGCCGAGATCGGCCGCGAGCCCTTGCGGCATCTGAAGGACTTTCCGGAGGATGCGGTGCGGCTGATCCCGGAGAACCGGCTCTGCGCCACGATGATCGAGATGCTCAACGTCGAGGGCGTGGTGCTGGAGCCGGCCGGCGCGCTCGCCATCGACGCGCTCAAGGATTTTTCCAGGCGCGAGCTCAAGGACAAGACCATCGTGTTGGTCGTCTCCGGCGGTAATTTCGACTTCGAACGGCTGCCCGACGTCAAGGAGCGGGCGCTGCGCTTCGAAGGGCTGAAGAAGTATTTCGTGTTCCGCTTCCCGCAGCGGCCTGGCGCGCTGCGCGATTTTCTCGCGCTGCTCGGCCCCGACGACGATATCGTGCGCTTCGAGTATCTTAAGAAGTCGGCGCGTAATTTCGGGTCCGTGCTCATCGGCCTGGAAACGAAGGATTCCAGGAACTTCGGCGTTCTAGCGAAACGGTTCCACGAAGCCGGCTGGGCCTATCAGGACATCACCGACAACGAGACGCTGGCGGGGTTCATCATATGAGCGGCAAGGTCAGGATGCGATCGCTCGATCACGTCGTGCTTTGCGTGACGGACGTGGCGGCCACGATTGCCTTCTATCGACGGGTACTCGGAATGGAGGCGCGCCAGGAGCGGCCGGGAAAATGGTCGCTGCATTTCGGTTCGAACAAGATCAGCCTGCAGGACGCGGGCACGTCGCCGGCGATTGCCGCTGTGACGGTGCCGGGAAGCGGCAATTTTTGCCTGCTCACGGACATGCCGATAGGCGAATTTGTGGCCCATCTGGAGCGGGAGGGCGTCATGATACTGGAAGGGCCGGCCGAGCGGCATGGTGCGGTCGGGCCGATCCTGTCGGTCTATTTCAACGATCCGGACGGCAATCTCGTCGAGGTCAGCAATCAGCTATGATGGGTGCTTCGGCTTTTCCGAACGGAGACTTGGTGCCGTGACCGTCTACATCCTCTTGTTCCGTGGCGTCGGCGGCGCGACGCAACTGCCGACCGCGCCGCTGCGCGAAGCCCTCAGCGCGGCGGGTTTCGAGAATGTCGCGACCTACATCAACAGCGGCAACGCGATCGTGCGGACCAGCCTGTCGCGCGACAAAACCGTTGCCAAGGTTGCTGAGATCTGCCGCGAAAAGTTCGGCTTCACCAAGGCGATCCATGCGCCGACCCTGCAGGAATGGTCGGAGCTGATCGCCAAAAATCCGTTTCCGGATGCGGTCTCGGTGCCGAAATTCCTGCACGCCGCCGTGCTGGCCGAGGAGCCGGACGAGAAGAATGTCGAGGCGATTCGTGCCCTTGCCAGGGACGGCGAGCGCATCGCGGTCGTCGGCAAGGTTGCCTATATCCACACGCCGGGCGGCTTCGGCGTCTCCAGGATGGCGGAAAAGTTCGACAGGCTCATCGGCGTCGAGAACACCGCCCGCAACTGGAACTCGGTGCTGAAGCTCGAGGAACTGGCGAAGAAGGCGGCGGCCTGACTTGTTCATGGCGTAGCTGCTCGGGCGGCTCTCGCAGCGCCTCGCCATGGCCGGCGCCATGCGCGGGCCCCGAAACCCGCGCGAAGCGCCGGTGGCTGTTGCACCCACGGCGCCCTGCCGGTATAGCCGCAGAAACGCCTTGCCGGTCTGCCGGAGTTTCAACATGTCCGTGGATACCACCACCGTGAAGCGCGTCGCGCGCCTTGCCCGCATCGCCGTCACCGACGAGGATGCCGAGCGCATGACCGGCGAGCTCAATGCCATCCTCGGCTTCGTCGAGCAGCTCAACGAGGTGGATGTGACGGGTGTGGAGCCGATGACCTCGGTGACGCCGATGGCGATGAAGAAGCGGCGGGATGTCGTCACCGACGGCGGCAAGGCCGCCGACATCGTCGCCAATGCGCCGGCCACGGCCGAGAACTTCTTCCTCGTGCCGAAGGTCGTGGAATGACGACGGCCGTCGAGATCGCCGTCGAAAGCCCGCTGCAGGACGAGGTGAGGGCGCTGATCGCCGAGCTCAATGCCGCGCTGCTGGAGCTGACGCCGCCGGAACACTGCTACCACATGACCGCCGAGCAGATGGCGGAACCGGACACGACCGTGTTCATCGCGCGCGAAGACGGCCAGGCGGTCGCCTGCGGCGCGCTGAAGCGCCATGCGGATGGAATCGGCGAGGTGAAGCGCATGTACACCCGCCCGGCCTTCCGCGGCCGTCGCGTCGGCACCGGCATCGTGTCGCGCATCGAGCGCCTGGCGCGTGACGAAGGGCTGACGCGGCTGGTGCTGGAAACCGGCGACCGCCACCCGGTTGCCTGGTCCGTCTACGAGCGGGCCGGCTTCACCCGCCGCGGGCCGGTGCTCGACTACCCCGCTTCTTCCTATTCGGTCTTCTACGAGAAGACCCTGGCCAACTGAGCGCGACGACCATGACCGACCTGACCAGACTGACGATCGCGGACGCCCGCGACAAACTGCGCGGCAAGGAGATCACCTCGGCCGAGCTGACCGACGCCTATCTCGATGCGATCGACGCAGCGAATGCCACCCTCAACGCCTATGTCGCGGTGACTCACGACAAGGCCCGCGACATGGCGAAAGCCTCCGACGCGAAGATGGCGAAGGGCGAGGGTGGCGCGCTGGAGGGCATTCCGCTCGGCATCAAGGATCTGTTTTCGACCGAGGGCGTGCACACGCAGGCTTGCAGCCACATCCTCGATGGGTTCAAGCCGCGCTATGAATCGACCGTCACATCCAACCTTTGGGCCGACGGCGCCGTCATGCTGGGCAAGCTCAACATGGACGAGTTCGCCATGGGCTCCTCCAACGAGACCTCGCATTACGGCCCGGTCGTCAATCCGTGGCGGCGCCAGCGCCTCGAGCAGAGCGTGACGCCGACGATCCATCTGGACGAAGGTGGGTTCGTCCCGGCCGGCGGCGGGGTGCGGGAAGCGCGCGCGCTGGACAATGCGCGGCTGGTGCCGGGCGGCTCCTCGGGCGGCTCGGCAGCGGCGGTTGCGGCCTTCCTGTGCGCCGGAGCGACCGCGACCGACACCGGCGGCTCGATCCGTCAGCCGGCCGCCTTCACCGGCACTGTCGGCATCAAGCCGACTTATGGCCGCGTGTCGCGCTGGGGCGTGGTCGCCTTCGCCTCGTCGCTCGACCAGGCCGGCCCGATCGCCCGCGACGTGCGCGACGCGGCGATCCTGTTGAAGTCGATGGCCTCCGTCGATGCCAAGGATACGACCTCCGTCGACATGCCCGTGCCCGATTACGAGGCGGCCATCGGTCGCCCGGTCAAGGGCATGAGGGTCGGCATTCCGAAGGAATACCGTGTCGACGGCATGCCCGAGGAGATCGAGGCGCTGTGGCAGAACGGCATCGCGTGGCTGAAGGACGCCGGCGCGACAATCGTCGACATCTCGCTGCCGCACACGAAATACGCGCTGCCGGCCTACTATATCGTCGCCCCGGCGGAAGCCTCGTCCAACCTCGCCCGCTACGACGGCGTGCGTTACGGGTTGCGCGTGCCGGGCAAGGACATCGTCGACATGTACGAGAAGACGCGCGCCGCCGGTTTCGGCCGCGAGGTCAAGCGCCGCGTCATGATCGGCACCTATGTGCTGTCTGCCGGATATTACGACGCCTATTACCTGCAGGCGCAGAAGGTGCGCACGCTGATCAAGCGCGACTTCGAGGCGGTGTTCGACGCCGGCGTCGACATCATCCTGACACCGGCGACCCCGTCCGCGGCCTTTGGCATCGCCGACGAGGACATGGCCTCCGACCCGGTGAAGATGTACCTCAATGACATTTTCACGGTCACCGTGAACATGGCCGGCCTGCCCGGCATCGCCGTTCCCGCCGGGCTCGACGCGCGCGGCCTGCCGCTCGGTCTCCAGCTCATCGGCAAGCCGTTCGACGAGGAGACGCTGTTCCAGACCGCCCATGTCATCGAGCAGGCGGCCGGGCGGTTCCAGCCGGAGAAATGGTGGTAGTGAGCAAGCTGATTAATGTCATAGTGAAGGCAGTTCCACGAAATCATTCCGTGGAGCACGTCTATGAGCTCAAGCCAGGCCGCAACGGCGTCTTTGATTTCTATGAGGCTGGGGCGCCGACCAAGAATGCAAAGTACCGACTGGCAAATTTACCAAGCACTTTGGATGACGCTCTTGCCTTGTTAAAGGCAGGATATGCTGGTCGTTTTTATGCAAATGGGCCAACATATTTCCGAGATTCTGTGTTTTCTAAAGATACTCAGACCATAATTCCGATTTATCGCTAGCTGGTGAGCTAGCTATGTTCTTCTATCTCTCCAAAATCTTGTGGTTCTTCGTCCAACCTCTTAATCTCGTTATCTTTCTGCTGGCGGCAGGGCTGCTTTGCGGCGTCCTCGACCGCAGGCGGCTGATGACGGCGGGCATGGCCGGTGCGTTCGTAGTTCTCGCACTAGCCACCTGGACCTCATTTGGCCAGACCTTACTCAATCCGCTAGAGGAACGCTTCCAGCGCCCGAACCCGGTGCCAGAAAAGGTTGACGGCATCGTCGTGCTCGGCGGCGGGCTGGAAGGGGCGATCAATCTTGTGCGCGGCGGCTACGAGCTCAATGCCGGCGGCGACCGCTACGTCGAGACGGCCATCCTGGCGCGAGGCTATCCCAAGGCACGGATCGTGGTGACCGGCGGTGCCGGCACGCTCGTGCTCGAAGGCGAGGGCGATGGCGCCACCGCGCCGCGGCTGCTGACGGCGCTCGGCGTCGATCCCGCCCGGCTGGTGCTGGAGAATGAATCGCGCAACACCTATGAGAACGCGGTCTTCACCAAGCGCCTGGTTTCACCGGCTCCAGGCGAGACCTGGCTGTTGGTGACCTCGGCCTTCCACATGCCGCGCTCGATGGCGCTGTTCGAAAAAGCCGGCTTCGCCGTACTGCCCTGGCCGGTCGACTACCGCACCAGCGGCCGCGAAAGCCTGTTCTTCGCCGACAATGCCATCGATTCGGTTCAGGCCACCACGCTTGGCATCCGCGAATGGATCGGGCTTCTCGCTTATTGGCTGTCGGGGCGCATCGATTCGCCGTTTCCTGAAGCGAGGCAAGTAGGGCAGTAGGGCGACCGTACTCAGCCGCCCCGAAACTCATGTAAAATGGAAAGCTGTAACGCGACGCATTGACTGTACGGCAAGGTCGCGTTCCCCTCCTACTGCCCTACTGCCCTACTGCCCTACTGTGCCTTCCCCCAACGCCACCCGCCGCGCTTCCGAGAAGAACTGCCGGTGCAGGAGCACGGCGAACAGCAGGCAGGTGGTCAGCGCCAGGGCCGCCGGATTGATGAACCAGCCGAGATAGGCGATCGAAAAGAAGATGGCGCGCAGCCCGGCGTTGAAATGCGCGCCGGCCAGCATGTTCATGCGCGCGGCGCGCTCTATGCCTGCCTCCAACTCGGCCGGATCGTGCGCGGCGTCCTTGTGCATGGGCACGGCGCCGACCAGGATCGAGCAGTAGTTGAACAGCCGGTAAGACCAGCCGAACTTGAAGAAGGCGTGGGCGAGGATGGCGATCAGGCCCAGCACCTTGAATTCGAAGGCCTGGCGCGACGGCTGCGCCGCCAGCGGCACGTCGGCGACGATCATCAGCACATGATCCGAGGCGTTGAGCAGGGCGAAGCAGCCGCCGATGGCGATCAGCGCGCTGGAGGCGAAGAAGGCCGTACCCTGCTGCAGGCCGACCATGATGCTGGTGTCGATCATGCGCAACTCGCGCCGGCCCATGGTGCGCATCCAGGCAAGCCGCTGCGCGTTCATGGCGGTGGTGAGCGATACGCGCCTGGTTATGTGGCCGCCGGCCGCCAGCCCGTGCACCACCCAGACCGCCAGGAAGAAGGCGAGGGCGACGAGATCCCCGAGCGTGAGAGGCAGCGATTCGGCCATGCCGCCAGCGTAATGCGGCCGATGCCGGAAGGGGAGCGGCATCGCCGGGATTTCCAGCGGCATGGCCTTCCGGACCGGACACGCCTCGAATCCGCCTCACCAGTAAAGGCATGGTTTACCGCGAGGTGCCCGTAAATCGCTGATTTTATTAAAATGCATAGCGCTTGAGACACAATGGCCCGCCCGCCTGCCACGGTTTCGCCGTTTTTCCCGTTGCGAAAGTGGCGCCGAAGGCGTATTGAGCCGGCTGATCGGGGCCCGCCAGACGATGCGTCGGCGGGACCAGCAACAACAGGAATATCATGGACGACGGAATTCAGAAGTCTTGCTGGGGCCTGACCGCCAAGGCGGTGATCGGCTTCGCAGGCATCGTGCTTCTCGCTTGGCTGGTCGGTGGCAACGCGCTTCTCGCGACAGGTTGACCGGCGGCGGAAAACGAACTCTCCAAAGGCGCGGGCGACCGCGCCTTTTCTTTGCCGAAAAGCGCTCTTGCGCCGGCCATGTCGCGAGCGGAGAAGCGGATTTCGGCCTGAGCCTAGTCCCAGCCCCGCAAAAGCCCGATATGTAGCCAAAGGGCGTCGGTACGCCCTCAGCCAGGGAGCGCCGCTTGTTCCTGTCCGTGTTCGACCTGTTCAAGATCGGGATCGGCCCTTCGAGCTCGCACACGATGGGGCCGATGACGGCGGCGCGGCGCTTTCTCGACGAGGTCGCCGGCAGCGACTGGCCGCGCCCGGCCGGCACCAGGGTCGGCCGCCTCGGCGCCAGCCTGCACGGCTCTCTCGCCTATACCGGGATAGGGCATGGGTCCGATCGCGCGGTCATTCTTGGGCTCGCGGGCGAGACGCCGACGACGGTCGACCCCGACAAGGCTGATGCGCAGATCGAGGCGATCAAGGCGGCGAAACGCATTTCGCCGCCCGGCCATCCCTCCTATCGCTTCGACCCGGCCGTCGATCTGGTGCTCGACAGGAAAACGGCGCTGCCCGGGCACGCCAACGGCATGACTTTCTACGCTTATGACACGGATGACCATCTGGTGCTGCGCCGTGTCTTCTATTCCATCGGCGGCGGCTTCGTCGTGTCGGAGGAGGAGTTGCAGCGCATGAAGGGCGGGACGGCGAAGGCCGCCGGACCGGACGTGCCATATCCCTTCGCCGACGCGGCCGAAATGCTGTCCATGGCCGATGCCAGCGGCCTCTCCATCGCCGAGATGAAGCGCGCCAACGAGGAAACGGTGACCTCACGCGAAAAGCTCGACGAAGGGCTGGACGCCATTTGGTCTGCCATGCGCGGCTGTATCGAGCGGGGCCTTAGTCAGGAGGGCATCATGCCGGGCGGCCTGAAAGTGCGCCGCCGCGCCAAGATGCTGCACCAGAAGCTCGACGAGGAGTGGCGACAGAACCGGCCGAACCCGCTGCTCGCCAATGACTGGCTGTCCGTCTACGCCATGGCCGTCAACGAGGAGAACGCCGCCGGCGGCCGCGTGGTGACTGCGCCGACCAACGGCGCGGCCGGCACGCTGCCGGCGGTGCTGCGCTACTGGCTGCATTTTCATCCCGATTCGGATCACCACGGCATCCGCGACTTTCTGCTCACCGCCGCTGCCATCGGCGGCATCATCAAGACCAACGCCTCGATCTCCGGCGCCGAGGTCGGCTGCCAGGGCGAGGTGGGCTCCGCCTCGGCGATGGCGGCGGCGGGGCTGGCGGCAGTCATGGGCGGCAGCCCGCGGCAGATCGAGAACGCCGCCGAGATCGCGCTGGAGCATCATCTCGGCATGACCTGCGATCCCGTGGCCGGGCTGGTGCAAGTGCCGTGCATAGAACGCAACGCCCTGGGTGCGGTGAAGGCGGTGACGGCGGCCTCGCTCGCCATAAAGGGCGACGGCACGCATTTCGTGCCGCTCGACGCGGCGATCGAGACCATGCGCCAGACCGGCCTCGACATGAACGAGCGCTATAAGGAGACCAGTCTCGGCGGGTTGGCCGTCAACGTGGTGGAGTGCTGAGCGCCTCACGGTGCCGCGTGCCCGCGGACCGCGTCGCTCTCCTGTCGGCTCGACGTGAGACGGGCCCTCTTAGGCGTTGGCCGCTGGTTTTCGATCCGAAGTGGAGCGCACCGAGTGGCAGCCGCGCCTTCCGGGGCCGACGCGGGCCGATCTCGGCCAGCCGGGCCGGAGCTGATGGAGATTCCGCCGAAGCTGCGGCGGGAACTGGCCGAGCTCGGCCTTCTTAGACCTGTTGCGCGATGCTCACGCCGCCGCTGGCAGAATACCGGCAAGTGTCGGTCCAAGGTCGCCGGCGGGCAATACCTCGACGCGCTCCAGACCCAGCCAGTCGCGCATCAACTCCAGCTCTTTCGCGAGTTCGGCGCCCGTGTGCGACGGTGCTCCCGGTTCCGAATAAGCGGCCATCACACGCAGCACGCCGGCCGGCCGGTCGGCCTTGAGGTCGACGCGGCCGACGATGGTGTCGCCGAGCAGGAAGGGCAGGACGTAATAGCCGTACTGGCGCTTCTCGGCGGGCGTGTAGATCTCGATGCGATAGTGGAAGTCGAACAGCCTCTCGGCCCGCGAGCGCTCCCACACCAGCGGATCGAACGGGGCAAGCAGGGCGCGCGCCTCTACCTTGCGCGGCATGCGCGCGCCGGCGAAGAGATAGGCCGGGTTCCGCCAGCCCTCGACGGCGACCGGCAAGAGGTCGCCCGTCTCGACCAGCTCCTCGACACGGCCCTTGATGTCGGCCGGCGACAGGCGAAAATAGTCGCGCAGGTCGCTCGCGGTGGCAATGCCGAGGGCGCGCGCGGAGCGCCGCAGCAATTCGCGATGCGCGTCCTCCGGCGCCGGCTCGGGCAAGGCGAGCACCTCCTTCGGCAGCACACGCTCGGGGATGTCGTACAGGCGTTGGAAGCCGCGGCGGGCCGCCGTGGTTATCCTGCCGGCCCAGAACAGCCACTCGAAGGCGTGCTTCTCGTCGCTCCAGCCCCACCAGCCGCCCTTGCCCTTCGCTCCGTCTATGTCGGAGGCGGCGATCGGGCCCTCCTCGGCGACGCGCCGGTAGATCAACTCGATCAGCGGGCGGTTGGCGTCGGCCCAGCGGGCCAGGCCCTTGTAGATTTCCCGGTCGTCATTGGCGCGCGCTCGCTCCATGCGCCAGCGCATCAGCGGCCAGGACTCGAGCGGCAGCAGCGACGCCTCGTGCGCCCAGTATTCGAACAGCATGCGCTTGCGGCCCGGTGCGGCCGCGTCGTCGAGCAGCGCCATCGGGTAGGCTCCGAGCCGCGAGAACAGCGGCATGTAGTGGGCGCGCACCACGGCGCTGACGGAATCGATTTGCAGCAGGCCGAGGCGTTCCAGCACCCTTGCCAGATGGCGGCGGGTGATTGGGCCAACCGGCCGCGGCTCGGAGAGCCCCTGCGCCGCGATGGCGATGCGGCGGGCGAGGGGCAGCGAGATTCGATCCTTCATGCGCGATTCACCAGCATTCGTCGGTGTTTGTTGCCGCAACCATATGGCCGACCCGCCCGGCACCCGTCCACCCGCTTTGCGGGGACCTCCTGACAAGGACTGTCGGGACGTCCGCCATGTTTTAGCCAAGGATCGGCTTGCGTCGCTTCCGAGCCTGCGCTAACGCTCTGCCGCATCGCAGCAAGGTTTCGGGCAGGTGGCCGGCGGGTCAGACTGTCGCGCTCCCAGCCTCCCGTTCCGTGCTATGATTTGAAGTCAGGATCGCCAACGGAAGGTCGGAGCATGGACGGGCTACTCGGTTCATATCTTCCCGTCATCATCTTCCTCGGTGTGTCGATCGTCATCCCTGTGGTGCTGGTGGTTGCACCCTATCTGGTGGCGTATCGCAACCCCGATCCGGAGAAGCTGTCCGCCTACGAGTGCGGCTTCAACTCCTTCGACGACGCACGCATGAAGTTCGATGTCCGCTTCTATCTGGTGTCGATCCTGTTCATCATCTTCGATCTCGAAGTGGCCTTCCTGTTCCCGTGGGCAGTGTCCTTCGGCGAGATCGGCATGTTCGGCTTCTGGTCGATGATGGTGTTTTTGGCCGTGTTGACGATCGGCTTCGTCTATGAGTGGAAGAAGGGTGCGCTGGAATGGAACTGAGCACGACCACGCTCGTCGCGCCGCAGCCGAGGGGCATTCTCGATCCGCGGACTGGCAAGCCGGTCGGCGCCGACGACCCGTTCTTCGGTGACCTGAACAACGAATTGTCGGACAAGGGTTTTCTGGTCACGTCGTCCGAGGCGCTGATCAACTGGGCCCGCAGCGGCTCGCTGATGTTCATGACCTTCGGCCTCGCCTGCTGCGCGGTCGAGATGATCCACACCTCGATGCCGCGTTACGACAGCGAGCGTTTCGGCGTCGCGCCGCGCGCCAGCCCGCGCCAGTCCGACATCATGATCGTGGCAGGCACGCTGACCAACAAGATGGCGCCGGCGCTGCGCAAGGTCTACGACCAGATGCCGGAGCCGCGCTACGTCATCTCTATGGGCTCCTGCGCCAATGGCGGCGGCTACTACCACTATTCCTATTCGGTGGTGCGCGGCTGCGACCGCATCGTGCCGGTCGACATCTACGTGCCGGGCTGCCCGCCGACGGCGGAAGCGCTGCTCTACGGCATTTTGCTGCTGCAGAAGAAGATCCGCCGCACCGGCACGATCGAGCGGTGACGGCATGGCTGAGCCCAAGGATCTTGTCTTGCCTCTGCTCCGCGAAATCCAGGCGGACTTGGCAGCGTTTCGAAAGGAAACCGGCGAGCGGCTGAGCAGGCTGGAAACGGGTCAGCGGAATATCCGGTCTGCGCTGGCCGGGGAAAGAGTTCGCGAACTGGAGTCGCACAAGTGAGCGAAGCTCTCAACGATCTCTCGGCCTACCTCACGGAGAAGCTTGGCCGGCGGCTGGGCGGCGCCGTCGTCGCCTATGGCGAGCTGACGCTGTCGGTCGAGGCAAGCGACATCGTCGACGTGCTGACGTTTCTGAAAAACGACGTGCAGTGCCAGTTCGTGTCGTTCATCGATATTTCCGGCGTCGACTATCCGGCGCGGGCCAAGCGCTTCGACGTCGTCTACCATCTCCTGTCGCCGCGCCAGAACCTGCGCGTGCGCATCAAGGTGGAGGCCGACGAGCAGACGATGGTCCCTTCCGCCACCGCCGTCTATCCCGGTGCCGACTGGTTCGAGCGCGAGACCTACGACCTCTACGGCATCCTGTTCTCCGGCCACCCGGACCTGCGCCGCATCCTCACCGACTACGGCTTCGAGGGGCATCCGCTGCGCAAGGATTTTCCGCTGACCGGCTTCGTCGAGGTGCGCTACGACGACGAGGCCAAGCGCGTGGTCTACGAGCCGGTGGAGCTCAAGCAGGAATTCCGCAACTTCGATTTCCTCTCGCCCTGGGAAGGCACGGACTACGTGCTGCCGGGCGATGAAAAGGCGAAGCAGTGAATGGTGAATAGTGAATGGTGAATGGACAAGAAGTCCGAGCCGATACGCGACTACCGCGATCTGATCGTCTGGCAGGAGGCGATGGACATTGCGGAGGACGTTTATCGTCTGACGAAGCAGCTTCCGCGGGACGAACTGTTCGGCATGGCGTCACAACTGCGTCGCTGCGCGGCCTCCATTCCGGCCAATATCGCGGAGGGGTGGGGGCGCGGGCAAAGACGCCCTTTCATTCAATTCCTGCGAATCGCCCAAGGCTCCCTGAAGGAACTCGAAACGCATCTCGCGCTCTGTGTGCGAGTGAGTTTGTTGGAGTCTTCGGAGGTCAGCAGGGTGAACGAGCGCTGTTCCCGACTGGGAAAGCGGCTGGTTCAGTACGTGCGGTCGCTCGATATCGGGCCGGAGCCATGACCATTCACCATTCACCATTCACCATTCACTGCGCGGAACGCGCCCATGCCTGAAATCGACGTCCGCAACTTCAACATCAACTTCGGGCCGCAACATCCTGCGGCGCACGGCGTTTTGCGCCTCGTGCTGGAGCTCGACGGCGAGGTGGTCGACCGGGTCGATCCGCATATCGGGCTGCTGCACCGCGGCACCGAGAAGCTGATGGAGGCCAAGACCTACCTGCAGGCCGTGCCCTATCTCGACCGGCTCGACTACTGCGCGCCGATGAACCAGGAGCACGCCTTCGCGCTCGCCGTGGAGCGGCTGCTGGGCATCGAGGTACCGAAGCGCGGGCAGATCGTGCGCGTGTTGTGCTGCGAGATCGGCCGCATCATGTCGCACATCCTCAACGTCACCACCCAGGCGATGGACGTCGGTGCGCTCACCCCGCCACTGTGGGGTTTTGTCGACCGCGAGAAGCTGATGGTCTTCTACGAGCGCATGAGCGGCTCGCGCATGCATGCGGCTTACATCCGCCCGGGCGGCGTGCACCAGGACCTGCCGCCGGAGCTGATCGAGGACATCGGCCGCTGGATCGACCCGTTCCTCAAGACGCTCGACGACCTCGACAATTTGCTCACCCCCAACCGCATCTTCAAGCAGCGCAACGTCGACATCGGCGTGGTGTCGCTCGACGACGCCTGGGCCTGGGGGTTTTCGGGCGTGATGGTGCGCGGCTCGGGCGCTGCCTGGGACCTGCGCAAGAGCCAGCCCTACGAGTGCTACGCCGAGATGGAGTTCGACGTGCCGATCGGCAAGAACGGCGACTGCTTCGACCGCTATCTCATCCGCATGGAGGAGATGCGCCAGTCGGCGAAGATCATGCGCCAGTGCATCGACCTGCTGCTCGGCAAGGAGCGCGTCGGGCCGGTCTCCAACATGGACGGCAAGGTCGTGCCGCCGAAGCGCGCCGCCATGAAGCGCTCGATGGAAGCGCTCATCCACCACTTCAAGCTCTATACCGAGGGCTTTCATGTGCCGGCCGGCGAGGTATACGCGGCGGTCGAGGCGCCGAAGGGCGAGTTCGGCGTCTATCTCGTCTCCGACGGCACCAACAAGCCCTATCGCTGCAAGCTGCGCGCGCCCGGATTCGCCCACCTGCAGGCTATGGACTTCCTCTGCCGCGGCCACATGCTCGCCGACGTCTCGGCGGTGCTGGGCTCGCTCGACATCGTGTTCGGCGAGGTGGATCGATGATGGTGGCGCTGCCGAAGACGAAACTGGCCGTTCAGGACTATCTGCGCTGGTCCCAGTCCCAGGCCGAGGGCCGGTTTGAGCTCGTGGGCGGCGAGGTGATCATGATGTCGCCGGAAACGGTTCGTCACGTCCAGATCAAGAACGAGGCCTGGTTGGCCTTGCGCAATGCAATAAAGCGGGCCGGGCTACAGTGCACCGCCTTTGGCGACGGCGTCGGTATTCGGATTGACGATGCAACGGTCCGCGAGCCCGACGTTTCGGTGCAATGCAAGCCGGCCGATCCGGACTCGTTGCTGATCGATGAGCCGATCATCGTGCTGGAGGTCGTTTCGCTCTCCAGTGTTCGCAGCGACACCGGCGCCAAAGTGGCCGAGTACTTTCGCGTACCGAGCATCCTTCACTATCTAATCGTCGATCCTTTTAGCCGTTCGCTCATTCATCACAGCCGCGGCGACGAAAAGTATCCGATTTCTACCCGAATCATTACCTCGGGTGAGGTCGAGCTATCGCCGCCCGGCCTTATCGTGGCGGTGTCCGATTTTTTGACCGAAGGTGACACTGAAGATGCGGGTTGACTCTCATCTACGGCGAGGCGTCCCGGCGAAAGCATCGCTTCTTGGTCTTGCCCTTTCGCTGCTCGCCGTACCGGCGATGGCGCAGGACAAGCCCACGGTCGAAAGCCTGCTAAAGCAGGGCTACGACGTGGTCGGGGTGTTTCCGTCCGATGCCGGGCCGGGAATCCTGCTGGAGGACGACGACGGCGACCGGTTGATGATGTGCTTCGTTGCCGAGACGCCGCAAACCGCCGAGATCGTCACCCAATATTGCAAGCCAGTACGCTAGGGTTCGTCCGTAAATGTCCGTTCGCCGTCTTGCCGAGCCAGCCGTCCAGCCCGCCACCTTCGCCTTCGCCGGCGAGATGGTGGGCGAGGCGCAGCGCTGGATCGCCAAATATCCCGAGGGCCGCCAGCAGTCGGCCGTCATCCCGCTGCTCATGCTCGCGCAGGAGCAGGAGGGCTGGGTCACCAAGGCCGCCATCGAGCATGTCGCGGGCATGCTCGACATGCCGCTGATCCGCGTGCTGGAGGTCGCCACCTTCTACACCCAGTTCCAGTTGAAGCCGGTCGGACGCCAAGCCCACATCCAGGTCTGCGGCACGACGCCCTGCATGATCATGGGCGCCGAGAAGCTGATGGATGTCTGTCGTTCAAAAATCCATCAGGACCAGTTCCACACCAATGCCGACGGCACGCTGTCGTGGGAGGAGGTCGAGTGCCTCGGCGCCTGCGTCAACGCGCCGATGGTGATGATCTTCAAGGACACCTACGAGGACCTGACACCGGAACGGCTTGCCGAGATCATCGACGCCTTCGAGACAGGCAAGGGCGACACGGTGATACCTGGCCCGCAAACGGCGCGCAGCGTTTCGGCGCCGATCGGGGGCCTGACCAGCCTGACCGAGGAGAAGGCGGTGCTGAAGGCGACCCGCGACCGCGAGGCGCGGGAGGCGGCGATGGCTGACGCCGGTGAGGCGGCGAGCGTGCCGCCGTCCAAGTCGGCCAAGCCCAAGACTGACGCGCCGGAGACGAACCCGGCGATCAAGACGCCGTCGCCCGAGAAGGCCAGCCAGAACGGCGAGAAGGCTGCGAGCGTCGGCGCGCCGGTCCATTCGGCCGCTGCCGCCAACAAGGCGGCGGAGGCCGTCGAGAAGGTGGAGAAGCAGCGCAGCGGACGGGCCCCGCACGACGAGCCCGTCACCGCCTTCAAGGCGCCGGAGACCAGGCAGGGCGCGGCTCGTGCCAAGGCCCAGGTTGCCAGGCCGTCGCTCGGGGACAGGAACCGTCCGGCCGGCATCGAGAAGCCGGCGGTGGTCGACGACCTCAAGCTGATCTCGGGCGTCGGGCCGAAGATCGAGGGCATCCTGCATTCGCTCGGCATCTACACCTTCGCCCAGGTGGCCGCGTGGAAGACAGCGGAGCGCGAATGGGTCGACGGCTACCTGAATTTCAAGGGCCGCATCGAACGTGACGACTGGGTGAAGCAGGCCAAGGCGCTCGCCAAGGGCGGCGTGGCCGAATACATCCGCGTGTTCGGCAAGAAGCCGGTCTGAGGGACGATCAATGCTTCAGGACAAAGACCGCATCTTCACCAACATCTACGGCCTGTTCGACAGGTCGCTGAAGGGCGCGATGGCGCGCGGCCAGTGGGACGGTACCAAGGCGATCATCGACAAGGGGCGCGACTGGATCATCAACGAGATGAAGGCGTCCGGCCTGCGCGGCCGCGGCGGCGCCGGCTTTCCGACCGGCCTGAAATGGTCGTTCATGCCCAAGCAGAGCGACGGCCGCCCGTCCTACCTGGTCGTCAACGCCGACGAATCGGAGCCGGGAACCTGCAAGGATCGCGACATCTTGCGGCACGATCCTCACACGCTGGTGGAAGGCTGCCTGGTCGCAGGCTTCGCCATGGGCGCGGTCGCCGCCTACATCTATGTGCGCGGCGAGTTCATCCGCGAGCGCGAGGCGCTGCAGCGGGCGATCGACGAAGCCTATGACGCCCGCCTGATCGGCAAGGACAACATCAACGGCTACGATTTTGACATCTACGTCCACCACGGCGCCGGCGCCTATATCTGCGGCGAGGAGACGGCGCTGCTGGAAAGTCTGGAGGGCAAGAAGGGGCAGCCGCGGCTGAAGCCGCCTTTCCCCGCCAATATGGGCCTCTACGGCTGCCCGACGACGGTCAACAACGTCGAGTCGATCGCGGTGGCGCCCACCATCCTGCGGCGCGGCGCGGCCTGGTTCTCCTCCATAGGCCGGCCCAACAATGTCGGCACGAAACTGTTCATGCTGGTCGGCCATGTGAACACGCCCTGCACGGTCGAGGAGGCCATGGGCATCACCTTCCGCGAGCTGGTGGAGAAACACGGCGGCGGCATCCGCGGCGGCTGGGACAATCTGCTCGCCGTCATCCCCGGCGGCGCTTCGTGCCCGGTGGTCAAGGCCGAGGACATCATCGACTGCCCGATGGATTTCGACGGGCTGCGGGAGCGCAAATCCTCCTTCGGCACGGCGGCTGTCATCGTCATGGACAAGTCCACGGATATCGTGAAGGCGATCGCCCGGCTCAGCTATTTCTTCAAGCACGAGAGCTGCGGCCAGTGCACGCCGTGCCGCGAGGGCACGGGCTGGATGTGGCGGGTGATGGAACGGCTGGTGCGCGGCGAGGCGCAGAAGCGCGAGATCGACATGCTGCTCGACGTCACCAAGCAGATCGAGGGGCATACGATCTGCGCATTGGGCGACGCGGCGGCATGGCCGATCCAGGGTCTGATCCGCAACTTCCGGCCTGAGATCGAACGGCGTATCGACGAATTCACCCGCAACGCGCATCGCGCCGAGCCGGTGCTGGTGGCGGCCGAATAGCGGATCCAGAGAAGCAGAACGTACGACAGGTTGGAGGCGGTCAACGCGGGCGACGGAACAGACGACAAGGAAGCATGCCATGTCGATGTTTTCCATTCCCGATGGACTATTGCCGAGTGAGACGATGCTGGACGATGCGATGAAGCAGATGGGGGTTCCGATGCCAGCCGAGATGGCCGGCGCCGTAAACCTTATGGCGCATCCGCTGGCGAGCGCGGCGGCGATGTCGGCGCTCGGCATCGGTCTCGCCAGCCAGGCGATGGGCGTGTGGCTCGGCTCGATGGCCGGCGCCGCGACCGCGTCGCGCCGGCTGTTTTTGCCGATGTTCGAGGAAGCCGCCGCCGATGCGCACGAGTTCCGCGATACCGCGCGCACGCCGCAGGCGCGGGCGAAGATGGCCGCCTCGACGCTGATCGCCGAGGCCGGGACGCTCCCCGGCAAGCCGCAGGCTGGGAAGGCGGCCCAATCCGCACCGAAAGTTGCTCGGATCAAGGCGGCCCCGGCAGAAAAATCCAGGACCGGCGCCAGGCCGAAAGCCGCCGGCTCCGCGCCGGTGCAACTCGCAGCAACTGGAAAGGCGACGGTTGAGGCCAAACCGAAGGCTGTTGCCGCGCCTGCCGCCCCGTCATCCGGGGAACTCCGAAAGCCGGCGGCGATCGGCAAGCCGGCGCGGCCGGACGATCTCAAGGCGATCGCCGGCGTCGGCCCGAAGCTGGAGCAGGTTCTGAACGGCCTCGGCGTGTGGACCTATGCGCAGATCGCCGCCTGGTCCAAGGACGAGATCGCCTGGGTCGAGGATTCGCTCGGTTTCTCCGGCCGCATCGACCGCGACGACTGGATCGGCCAGGCGACGAAGCTCGCCGGTGTGACGGGAGGGGGCAAGCGGAAGCCATGAACCTTGCCCAGTTCAATGTCGCGCGCCTCAGATATCCGTTCGAGGATCCGCGGGTCGCGGACTTCGCGGACAATCTCGACCGCATCAACGGGCTTGCCGACCGCTGCGACGGCTTCGTCTGGCGGTTGCAGGACGATGGCGGCAACGCACTCGACATCCGCGCCGATGCTGACCCGATGATCATCGTGAACATGAGCGTCTGGCGCGATGCGGAGAGCCTTGAGCGCTTCGTCTGGAACACGGTCCACAAGCAGTTCTACCGCCGCCGCGGCGAGTGGTTCTCGGCGATGAAGGACCAGCATCTAGTGATGTGGTGGATCGCGGAAGGGCACGAGCCAACGGTCGAGGAAGGCAGGGAACGGCTCGAGCATCTGCGCGCCAACGGCGACAGCGATTTCGCCTTCGGCTGGTCGCATCTGCCGCATGTGAAACTGTGGCAGCAGGCGCGGTGCGGGTGAAGGAGCGAACGCAGATGCAGGTCCACGACACCCGCGACGTCCTCGACGTGAAGAACGCCACGATGGCGAATTCGCGTTTCGACGACGTCAACCTGTCGAACACGCGTTTCCACAACGCCAACCTGTCGGCGGCGGCGTTCGACAAGGTGCTGCTCAGCAATGCGAGCGTCGTCGAGGCCAACCTCTCCAACGCCCTGTTCCGCGACGTGAACATGAGCAATGTGAAAATCGAGAAGGCACAGACCGCCGGCATGACGATCAACGGCATCAGCGTCCATGACATGATGCAGGCATACGAGGCGGCGCAGGCCGCCGGGGGTAAGTGATGGCAAAACTCAAGGTCGACGGGAACGAGATCGAGGTACCCGACCACTACACGCTGCTGCAGGCGGCGGAGGCGGGCGGCGCCGAAGTGCCGCGTTTCTGCTTCCACGAGCGGCTGTCGATCGCCGGCAACTGCCGCATGTGCCTGATCGAGGTGAAGGGCGGCCCGCCCAAGCCGGCCGCCTCCTGCGCCATGGGCGTGCGCGACCTGCGCCCGGGCCCGAACGGCGAGGCGCCGGAGATCTTCACCAACACCCCGATGGTGAAGAAGGCGCGCGAAGGGGTGATGGAGTTCCTGCTCATCAACCACCCGCTCGACTGCCCGATCTGCGACCAGGGCGGCGAATGCGACCTGCAGGACCAGGCGATGGCCTTCGGCGTCGATTCCTCGCGCTACCAGGAGAACAAGCGCGCGGTCGAGGACAAGTATATCGGCCCGCTGGTCAAGACGATCATGAACCGCTGCATCCATTGCACGCGGTGCGTCCGCTTCACCACCGAGGTTGCCGGCATTTCCGAGCTCGGCCTGATCGGCCGCGGCGAGGACGCCGAGATCACCACCTATCTCGAGCAGGCGATGACCTCGGAGCTGCAGGGCAATGTCGTCGACCTCTGCCCGGTCGGCGCGCTGACCTCAAAGCCGTTCGCCTTCACGGCGCGGCCGTGGGAGCTTACCAAGACCGAATCGATCGACGTGATGGACGCCGTCGGCTCCGCGATCCGCGTCGATTCACGCGGCCGCGAGGTGATGCGCATCATGCCGCGCGTCAACGACCAGGTGAACGAGGAGTGGATATCCGACAAGACCCGCTTCATCTGGGACGGGCTGCGCACGCAGCGGCTCGACCGGCCATATGTCCGCAGGAATGGTAGTCTCGCGCCGGCAACCTGGCCGGAGGCTTTTGCCGCCATCAAGGATGCGGTGGCCAAGTCGGCCCCGGACCAGATCGGCGCCATCGCCGGCGATCTCGCGGCGGTCGAGGAGATGTATGCGCTGAAGCTCTTGATCCAGTCGCTCGGTTCGCAGAACGTCGACTGCCGGCAGGACGGCGCGGCGCTTGATCCTTCACTCGGTCGCGGCAGCTACATCTTCAACCCGACCATCGAGGGCATCGAGCAGGCCGACGCCATCCTGATCGTCGGCGCCAACCCGCGCTTCGAGGCCTCGGTGCTCAACGCCCGCATCCGCAAGCGCTACCGCATGAACGAGCCGCTGGCGGTGGGTGTCGTCGGCGAGGCCGTCGACCTGCGCTATCCCTATGAATCGCTCGGCGCCGGACCGGAGACGCTGAAGGAACTGGCGGCGGGACGCGGTGCGTTCTTCGACGTGCTGAAGAACGCCAAGCACCCCATGATCATCGTCGGTCAGGGCGCGCTGGCGCGGCCGGACGGTGCGGCGGTGCTCGGCCTGGCGGCAAAACTCGCGGAAGCGGCCGGCGTGGTCAAGGACGGCTGGAACGGCTTTGCCGTGCTGCACACGGCGGCGGCGCGCGTCGGCGGCCTCGACATCGGCTTCGTGCCGGGCGAGGGCGGCAGGGACGTCGCTGGCATGCTGGGCGGCAGCGACGTGCTGTTCCTGCTCGGCGCCGACGAACTCGACCTCTCCAGGGCGGAAGGCGCCTTCGTCGTCTATATCGGCACCCATGGCGACCGCGGCGCGCACCGCGCCGACGTCATCTTGCCGGCGGCCGCCTACACCGAGAAGTCGGGAACCTACGTCAACACCGAGGGCAGGGTGCAGCAGACCAGCCGCGCCGGCTTCGCGCCCGGCGACGCGCGCGAGGACTGGGCGATTCTCAGGGCGCTGTCCGACGTGCTCGGCAAGCGGCTGCCGTTCGATTCGCTGGCGCAGCTCAGGGCTTCGCTCCACCAGGCCCATCCGCATCTCGCTGGAATCGACGAGATTCTTCCGGGTAGCGCGGCCGACATCGGCAAGGCGGCGAAGCTCGGCGGTGCGGTGACGAAAACCGCGTTTGCATCGCCGGTCGAAGACTTCTATCTGACGAACCCGATCGCCCGGGCGTCGGCCGTGATGGCGGAATGCTCGGCCTTGGCGAGGGGCGGGTTCAAGCAGGCAGCCGAGTAGAGACGCAGCATGGATTCCTTTCTCACAGTCTACGTGCTGCCGGCGCTGATCATCCTGATCAAGTCGGTCGTGCTGCTTGTCGTGCTGCTCATCTTCGTCGCCTACCTGCTCTATGCCGACCGCAAGATCTGGGCGGCCGTGCAGCTGCGCCGCGGGCCCAACGTGGTCGGGCCATGGGGCCTGCTGCAGTCCTTCGCCGACCTGTTCAAGTTCGTGTTCAAGGAGCCGGTGATCCCGTCGGGCGCCAACAAGGGCGTGTTCCTGCTCGCCCCGGTGGTGTCGGCGGCACTTGCGCTGGCGACCTGGGCGGTCATCCCGGTCGACGAGGGCTGGGCGGTCGCCAACATCAATGTCGGCATCCTCTACGTCTTCGCCATCTCGTCGCTGGAAGTCTATGGCGTCATCATGGGCGGCTGGGCGTCGAACTCGAAATATCCGTTCCTTGGCGCGTTGCGGTCGGCGGCGCAGATGGTGTCCTACGAGGTGTCGATCGGCTTCGTCATCGTCACCGTGCTCTTGTGCGTCGGCTCGCTCAACCTCACAGACATCGTGCTGTCGCAGAGCGACGGCCTCGGCACCCATCTCGGCCTGCCCAACACCTTCCTCGACTGGCATTGGCTGGCGCTGTTCCCGATGTTCGTCGTGTTCTTCATCTCGGCGCTGGCCGAGACGAACCGGCCGCCCTTCGACCTGGTGGAAGCCGAATCTGAGCTCGTCGCCGGCCACATGATCGAATATTCGTCGACGCCGTTCCTGCTGTTCTTCCTCGGCGAATATGTGGCGATCGTGCTGATGTGCGCGCTCACCACCATCCTGTTCCTCGGCGGGTGGCTGCCACCCTTCGACTTCGCCCCGTTCACCTGGGTGCCGGGCGTCATCTGGTTCGTGCTCAAGGTCTGCCTGGTGTTCTTCATGTTCGCCATGGTGAAGGCGTTCGTGCCGCGCTACCGCTACGACCAGCTGATGCGGCTCGGCTGGAAGGTGTTTCTGCCGATCTCGCTGGCGATGGTGGTCATCACCGCCGCCTTCCTGAAGCTGACGGGGCTGGCATGATGGCAGAGACCGGCGGCGACAGCGTGCGGGTCGAGACGGGCGCCTGTTTCTGCGGCGACATCGCCGCGGAAATGCATGGCGAGCCGTTCTGGGTCGTCAGCGACCACGACGCCGACTGCCGCCGCGCCATCGGCGGGCCGCTGATGCTCTGGGTCGGCTATCGTCCCGCACAGGTGCGCTTCAGCCGCGGCACGCCGAGAACCTTTTCGAAGACGCCCGGCGTGACCCGCAGCTTCTGCGGCCGTTGCGGCACGTCGATCGGCTATGTCGACGACGGGCTGGCCGACGAGCACTATCTGGCGATCGGCTTCTTCGATCACCCGGAGCGCTTTACGCCGCAGGCGCATGGCTATTGGCAGGAACGGCTGCCTTGGGTGGCCTTTGCCGATGACTTGCCGCGCCAGTCGGGTTATACGCGCGGCCGCGACGCCGCGTTCGGCACGCCCGCCGACAGGCAGAAGGCGGGAGCCAAACCATGAGCGCGAGCCTGATCGGCGCTTTGGTCGGCCTGGTCGTCGCGGCGACGGATTTCTACCTGCTGCGGCTGCTCGCCTCGCGGGTCGACCTGCCGGAGACGAAGAAGGTTCTGAACATAACCGGCCTCAGCCAGTTCGTGTTGATGCCGCTGGTGGGCTGGTTCGTCGGCCCGCTGTTTGCTGGAGAATGAGAAGATGTCAGCGCTAGCCCAGGCTGCCAAGTCGCTGTTGCTGAAGGAATTCGTCGGCGCCTTCGTGCTGTCGATGCGGCAGTTCTTCGCGCCGAAGGAGACCATCAACTACCCGCACGAGAAGGGGCCGCTCAGCCCGCGCTTCCGCGGCGAGCACGCGCTGCGCCGCTACCCTAACGGCGAGGAGCGCTGCATCGCCTGCAAGCTTTGCGAGGCGATCTGCCCGGCGCAGGCCATCACCATCGAGGCCGGTCCGCGCCGCAACGACGGCACGCGCCGCACCGTGCGTTACGACATCGACATGGTGAAGTGCATCTATTGCGGCTTCTGCCAGGAAGCCTGTCCGGTCGACGCCATCGTCGAGGGGCCGAATTTCGAGTTCGCGACGGAGACGCGCGAGGAGCTCTACTACGACAAGGACAAGCTGCTCGCCAACGGCGACCGCTGGGAGCGCGAGCTTGCGCGCAACCTCGCGCTCGACGCCCCGTATCGGTAGCAGGCACAGGGGACAGTTTACTTAATTCCGTGTTCGGGGCTGCGCCCGGCGAACCGGGCGAGAGCGGAATTAAGTAAACTGTCCCCCAGTGGCAACATGGACGGACCGCAACGGCTCGTCTAAGGAACACGCGTTTCGTGCCGGAGGCGGCGGCGGAACGGCAGGACGGACGGCGTGCAAGGCGCCCGGCCGTAAGGACAGGAACTCGGGGGAACCCATGCTCAACGGACTCGAGGCGATCTTCTTCTATCTCTTCGCCTTCGTCGCGGTGGCGGCGGCCTTCATGGTCATCTCCGCGCGCAACCCGGTGCATTCCGTCCTCTATCTGATCCTCACCTTCTTCAACGCCGCGGCGCTGTTCCTGCTCACCGGCGCCGAGTTTCTGGCGATGATCCTGCTCGTCGTCTATGTCGGCGCGGTGGCGGTGCTGTTCCTGTTTGTCGTCATGATGCTCGACGTCGACTTCGCCGAATTGAAGAGCGGCGCCCTGCAATACGCTCCGGTCGGCGCCCTGGTCGGCATCGTGCTGGCGGCAGAGCTGATCATCGTGCTCGGCGGCTACGCTTTCGCGCCGCAGCTCGCCTCGACCGTTTCCAAGCCTACGCCGGACATCGTCACGCGAACAAACACGGCCGCGCTCGGCGACATCCTCTACACGGACTACGTCTATTTCTTCCAGATCGCCGGCCTGATCCTACTGGTCGCCATGATCGGCGCGATCGTGCTGACGCTGCGCCGCCGCGAGCATGTGAAACGCCAGGACGTGTCGGTCCAGGTGGCGCGCACGCCGGCCACGGCGATCGAGATCAAGAAAGTCGAGACGGGGAAGGGTATCTGACGATGACCGTCGGCATCGCGCATTATCTCACGGTTTCGGCTGTCCTGTTCACGCTCGGCGTGTTCGGCATCTTCCTGAACCGCAAGAACGTCATCGTCATCCTGATGTCGATCGAGCTCATCCTGCTTGCCGTCAACCTGAACTTCGTCGCCTTCTCGGCGGCCCTCGGCGATCTCGTCGGCCAGGTGTTCGCGCTGTTCGTGCTCACCGTCGCGGCGGCCGAGGCGGCGATCGGCCTTGCCATTCTCGTCGTCTTCTACCGCAACCGCGGCTCGATCGCGGTCGAAGACGTCAACATGATGAAGGGCTGAGCGAAGGTTTCCCTATGTACCAGGCCATCGTCTTCCTTCCGCTCCTCGGCTTCCTGATCGTCGGGCTGTTCGGCACCTCGCTGGGCGCCAAGGCGTCGGAATACATCACCTCCGGCCTGCTGGTCGTCTCGGCGGTGCTGTCGTGGGTCGCCTTCTTCACCGTCGCCATGGGCGACGTCGAGACCTTCACCGTGCCGGTGCTGCGCTTCATCGATTCCGGCACGATGCAGGCCGACTGGGCGCTCAGGATCGACACGCTCACCGTCGTCATGCTGGTGGTGGTCAACACCGTCTCGGCCCTCGTGCACATCTATTCGATCGGCTACATGCACCACGATCCGCACCGGCCGCGCTTCTTCGCCTATCTGTCGCTGTTCACCTTCGCCATGCTGATGCTGGTGACGTCGGACAACCTCGTGCAGATGTTCTTCGGCTGGGAGGGCGTCGGCCTCGCCTCCTACCTGCTGATCGGCTTCTGGTACAAGAAGCCGTCGGCCAACGCCGCGGCGATCAAGGCCTTCGTGGTCAACCGCGTCGGCGACTTCGGCTTCATCCTCGGCATCCTCGGCGTCTACGTGCTGTTCGGCTCGGTCGATTTCGGCACCATCTTCGCCAATGCGGCCACCTACCTGCCGGCCGGCGGCCACGGCGCCGAAGCGGCGGCGGGCGAGGCGGCTGCGCATGGCGAGACAGTGCTGAATTTCCTCGGCTACCACCTCGACAAGGCGGGCGCGCTGACCGCCGTCTGCCTGCTGCTGTTCATGGGCGCCATGGGCAAGTCGGCGCAGGTGCCGCTGCACACCTGGCTGCCGGACGCCATGGAAGGCCCGACCCCGGTGTCGGCGCTGATCCATGCCGCCACCATGGTGACGGCCGGCGTGTTCATGCTGGCTAGGCTCTCGCCGATCTTCGAATTGTCGCACACCGCGCTTCTGGTGGTGACGATCATCGGCGCCATAACCGCCTTCTTCGCGGCCACCGTCGGCCTGGTGCAGAACGACATCAAGCGCGTCATCGCCTATTCGACCTGCTCGCAGCTCGGCTACATGTTCGTGGCGCTCGGCATGGGCTTCTACTCGGCGGCGATCTTCCACCTGTTCACCCACGCCTTCTTCAAGGCGCTGCTGTTCCTCGGCTCGGGCTCGGTCATCCACGCCGTCTCCGACGAGCAGGACATGCGCAGGATGGGCGGCCTGCGCCGGCTGATCCCCAAAACCTACTGGATGATGGTCATCGGCACGATCGCGCTGACCGGCGTCGGCATCCCGGCGACCGTCATCGGCACGGCCGGCTTCTTTTCCAAGGACGCCATCATCGAGGGCGCCTTCGTCGGCCACAACGCCTTCGCCGGCGCGGCCTTCGTGCTCCTGGTCGTGGCCGCCGCCTTCACCAGCTTCTATTCGTGGCGGCTGATCTTCATGACCTTCCACGGCACCCCGCGCGCCACTGCCGACGTCATGCACCATGTGCATGAATCGCCGCCCGTCATGCTGGTGCCGCTCTATTTGCTCGCCGTCGGCGCGCTGTTCGCCGGCTTCGTCTTCCACGACTACTTCATCGGCGAGCATTACGAGGCGTTCTGGAAGACGGCGCTGTTCACGCTGCCCGACAACCACATCCTGCACGACTTCCACGACGTGCCGATGCTGGTGAAGCTGGCGCCGTTCCTGGCGATGCTGGGTGGCTTCCTCGTCGCCTACCACTTCTACATCCGCAGCCCGGAGACGCCGCGGCAGGTCGCGCAGCGCCACCGCCTGCTCTACCAGTTCCTGCTCAACAAGTGGTACTTCGACGAGCTCTACGACTTCCTGTTCGTCAGGCCTGCGAAGCGTCTCGGCTATTTCCTGTGGAAGCGCGGCGACGGCTGGCTGATCGACGGTTTCGGTCCCGACGGGGTGTCGGCCCGGGTGATGGATCTCACCAACCGCGTGGTCAAGCTGCAGACCGGTTATCTCTATCACTATGCCTTTGCCATGCTGATCGGCGTCGCGGCGCTCGTCACCTGGATGATGCTCGGGAGCTCGTTCTAGACCATGACCGACTGGCCGATCCTCTCCACGGTCACGTTCCTGCCGCTGGTCGGAGCGTTCCTGATTTTGCTCATCCGCGACGACGGCGAGATCGCGCGGCGCAACATCCGCAATGTCGCCCTGCTGACGACCGTCTTCACCTTCATCCTGTCGCTGTTCATCTGGATCGGGTTCGACAATTCGGAACCCGGCTTCCAGATGGTCGAGGAAGTCGCCTGGCTCGGCGGCGGCATCGCCTACAAGATGGGCGTCGACGGCATCTCCATGCTGTTCGTCATCCTGACGACCTTCCTGATGCCGCTCTGCATCCTCGCCTCCTGGGTGTCGGTGGAGAAGCGCGTCAAGGAATACATGATCGCCTTCCTGCTGCTCGAGACGCTGATGATCGGCGTGTTCTGCGCGCTCGACCTGGTGCTGTTCTACGTGTTCTTCGAGGCCGGCCTCATCCCGATGTTCATCATCATCGGCGTGTGGGGCGGCAAGCGGCGCGTCTATGCCAGCTTCAAGTTCTTTCTCTACACGCTGCTCGGCTCGGTGCTGATGCTGCTCGCCATCATGGCGATGTACTGGCAGGCCGGCACGATGGACATCCCGACGCTGCTGACCCACGCCTTCCCGGCCGGCATGCAGCCATGGCTGTGGCTCGCCTTCTTCGCCTCCTTCGCGGTGAAGATGCCGATGTGGCCGGTGCATACTTGGCTGCCCGATGCCCACGTCGAGGCGCCGACGGCCGGTTCGGTCATCCTGGCGGCGATCCTCCTGAAGATGGGCGGCTACGGCTTCCTGCGCTTCTCGCTGCCGATGTTCCCGCTCGCCTCGGCCGATTTCGCGCCGCTGGTGTTCGCGCTGTCGGTCGTGGCCATCATCTACACCTCGCTGGTGGCGCTGATGCAGGAGGACATCAAGAAGCTGATCGCCTATTCGTCGGTGGCGCATATGGGCTACGTGACCATGGGCATCTTCGCGATGAACCAGGCCGGCATACAGGGCGCGCTGTTTCAGATGCTGTCGCACGGCCTGGTCTCCGGCGCGCTGTTCCTGTGCGTCGGCGTCATCTATGACCGCATGCACACCCGTGAGATCGCCGCCTATGGCGGGCTGGTCAACAACATGCCGAAATATGCCGTGGTGTTCCTGATCTTCACCATGGCCAATGTCGGCCTGCCGGGCACCAGCGGCTTCGTCGGCGAGTTCCTGACGCTGGTCGGCATCTTCCAGGTCAACACCTGGGTGGCGCTGTTCGCAGCCACCGGCGTAATCCTGTCGGCGGCCTACGCGCTGTGGCTCTACCGCAAGGTGGTCTTCGGCGTGCTGTCGAAGGAGAGCCTGAAGGGGCTGCTGGACCTATCGCCGCGTGAAAAGACGGTGATCTACCCGCTGGTCGTGCTCACCATCTTCTTCGGCGTCTATCCGGCGCCGGTCTTCGACGCGACGGCGGCCTCCGTGCAGGCGCTCGTCAATCAGGTTTCCGCATCCATCGAGGCAGCGCCGCAGGCGGCGGCGGCCGAACCGGCGGCGGCAGCGCCCGCCGCCGCGCACTGACAGGACCACGGCAGATGACGCCAGACCTTTCCCTCAGCCTTTCGCTCGCAGCGCCCGAGCTGATCATCGCGCTCGGCGCGATGGCGCTGCTCATGGTCGGCGTCTTTTCAGGCGAGCGGGCGAACACCACGGTGACCGGCCTGGCGGTGGCGGTGCTGATCGCCGCCGGTGCCTGGATGCTGCTCTTCACCGGCGACGGCACGGCCTTCGGCGGCGCCTTCGTCAGCGACGCCTTCGGCCGCTTCATGAAGATTCTGACGCTCATCGGCTCGGTGGTGACGCTGATCATGTCGGTCGGCTTCGCCAAGGCCGAGAAATTCGACAAGTTCGAGTATCCGGTGCTGATCCTGCTGGCCACCCTCGGCATGCTGCTGATGGTCGCGGCCAACGACATGATCTCGCTCTATCTCGGCCTCGAGCTGCAGTCGCTGTCGCTCTACGTGGTCGCCGCGATCAACCGCGACAGCGCCCGCTCGACGGAGGCCGGCCTCAAATACTTTGTGCTCGGCGCGCTGTCGTCAGGCATGCTGCTCTACGGTATCAGCCTCGTCTACGGCTACACCGGCAACACCAGCTTCGAGGCGATCGCCGCGGCGCTCGGGCAGGGCGAGCGTCAGCTCGGCCTCGTCTTCGGCCTGGTCTTCGTGCTGGCCGGCCTTGCTTTCAAGATCTCGGCCGTGCCGTTCCACATGTGGACGCCCGACGTCTACGAAGGCGCGCCGACGCCGGTTACCGCCTTCTTCGCCGCCGCGCCGAAGATGGCAGCGATGGCGCTGCTCGTGCGCGTCACCATGGGTGCGTTCGAGCCGATCGCGCCGGACTGGCAGCAGATCGTCGTGTTCATCGCCATCGCCTCGATGATCCTCGGCTCCGTGGCGGCGATCGGCCAGAAGAACATCAAGCGGCTGATGGCTTATTCCTCGATCGGCCACATGGGTTTTGCCCTGGTCGGCCTCGCCGCCAACACCGAGGCCGGCGTGCGCGGCGTCGCCATCTACATGCTGATCTATCTGGTGATGACGCTCGGCACCTTCGCCTTCATCCTGGCGATGCGCCGCAAGGACGGCAACGTCGAGCAGATCGGAGACCTGGCGGGCCTGTCGACCACCAATCCCGGCATGGCGACGATCATGACCATCCTGATGTTCTCGCTGGCCGGCATCCCGCCGCTCGCCGGCTTCTGGGCGAAGTGGTACGTCTTCCTCGCCGCCATCGATGCCGAACTCTATGCGCTCGCCGTCATCGGCGTGCTGGCTTCGGTGGTGGGCGCCTACTACTATCTCCGCATCATCAAGATCATGTGGTTCGACGAGCCGGTCGGCGGCTTCCTGCCGATGGCCGGCGAGCTTCGGCTGGTGCTCGGCGTGTCCGGTGCCTTCGTGCTGTTCTACGTGCTGATCGGCGCGCCGATCGGCAGCATGGCCGAGGCCGCCGCGAAATCGTTCTTCTGAGGCGATGGCGTTCCAGCTCGCCCCGACCGCGATCGCCGACGGCTACCGGCTCGACGCGCACGAAACGGTCGGCTCCACCAACGCGCTGGCGATTGAGCATGCCCGCGCCGGCGATCCTGGAAAGCTGTGGGTGGTGGCAAGCCGGCAGGAGAGCGGGCGCGGGCGGCGCGGACGCGCCTGGGCGACGCCACAAGGCAATCTCGCGGCCACGCTGCTGCTGATTGTCGGGCGTGACCTGCGGGTGGCGGCGACGCTCGGCTTCGTCGCCGGCCTCGCTCTGTCGGACGCGCTCGACGCGGTTGCGCCGGGCGCCGGCATCGCGGTCGGACCGGACGGCGGTCAATCCACGCAAGGCGGGCGCTTCGAACTCAAATGGCCGAACGACGTGCTTGCCGGTGGGGCCAAGCTCGCCGGCATCCTGCTGGAATCGACGATGATCTCGGACGAGCGGGCGGCCATCGCCGTGGGCATCGGCGTCAATGTCGCGGCCTATCCCGAAGGCCTGCCCTATCCGGCGACGTCGCTCATGGCGCTCGGCGCGCGCGCCGACGCGGCGACGTTGTTTCTGGCGCTGTCCGACGCCTGGAGCGTGGCGATGCGTGACTGGGACGAGGGCAGGGGGCTGGCGCGCATCCGCAAGCGCTGGCTGGCGCGCGCTGCCGGCCTCGGCAGCGAGGTCGCCGTGCGAGCCGACGACAGGATCGTGCGCGGCGTGTTCGAGACGATCGATGAGGAATGCCGTTTCGTCATCCGCGAGGAGGACGGCGGCAGGATCGCGATCGCCGCGGGCGACGTGCATTTCGGCGCGGTCGCCTCGGCGGGCGCGGTGTGAATTCATTCAAGGACAGCTTACTTTTTTCCGCCTGTGCGACATGAAGCGCCACCGCTTTCTGCGGAAAGAACGTAAACTGTCCCCGGCATCCACGAGGTAGACATGGCAAGATATTCAGGTCCCGAATTCGTCTTCGCCCCGCTCGGCGGCGTCGGCGAGATCGGCATGAACTTCGCCCTTTATGGCTTCGGGCCTGCGGACCGGCGCGAATGGCTGGTGGTCGATGTTGGCGTGACCTTCCCGGACGCCACGCTTCCCGGCGTCGATCTGGTGCTTCCCGACATCCGCTTTATCGAGGCTCAGGCCGACCGGCTGCGCGGCATCGTCATCACCCACGCGCATGAGGACCATTACGGCGCGCTGCTGGAATTGTGGCCGAAGCTGAAGGCGCCGGTGTGGATGACGCCCTTCGCCGCCGGGCTGCTGGAGGCCAAGCGGCAGTCGGACGGCGGCGGGCCGAAAATACCGGTCAACATCTTTCGCGCCGGCGAAAAGTTCACGGCCGGCCCGTTCGGCATCGAGGCGGTCGCCGTCACCCATTCCATCCCCGAGCCGGTGTCGCTCGCCATCACCACGCCGCTCGGCACTGTCGTCCACACTGCCGACTGGAAGATCGACCCGGCGCCGGAGATCGGACCGCTCACCAACGAGGCACGCTTCCGCGAGATCGGCGACGCTGGCGTGCTGGCTCTGGTCTGCGATTCCACCAACGCGCTGCGCGACGGCGAATCGCCGTCGGAGCAGGCGGTGGGGCAGGGGCTGCGCAGCGTCATCGAGACGGCGCCCGGCCGCGTCGCCGTCACCACCTTTTCCTCCAATGTCGGCCGCATCCGCTCGATCGCCGAAGCGGCGCGCGACGCCGGCCGGCAGTGCCTGCTGCTCGGCCGCTCGCTGAAGCGCGTCGTCAATGTGGCGGGCGAGCTCGGCTACATGGACGGGCTGCCGGAGTTCATCGCCGAAGAGGATTTCGGCTATATCCCGCGCGAGAATCTTGTCGTGATCTGCACCGGCAGCCAGGGCGAGGCGCGCGCCGCGTTGGCAAAGCTCGCCCGCGACGAGATGAAGACGGTGGCGCTGACGGCGGGCGACGTCGTGGTGTTCTCCTCGCGCACCATTCCCGGCAACGAGAAGGCGATCCTCGAGATCAAGAACCTTCTGATCGACCAGGGCGTGAAGATCATCGAGGACGGCGACGCGCTGGTGCACGTCTCCGGTCATCCGCGCCGCAACGAACTCAGGCGCATGTATGAGTGGACGCGCCCGAAGATCGGCATTCCCGTGCACGGCGAGGCGGCGCACCTGGTCGCCCAGGGCGCGCTGATGGCCGAAGCCGGCATTGCGGAAGTAGCGCAGGTGCGCGACGGCGACATGATACGACTGGCGCCGGGCGCGGCCGAGATCGTCGACCGGGTGCCGTTCGGCCGCTTCTACAAGGATGGCAAGCTCGTCGGCGACGACGAGGCGATGGGCATCCGCGAACGGCGCAAGCTCTCCTTCGCCGGCCATGTCGCCGTCAATGTCGTGCTCGACGACAAATACGAGCTCGCTGGCGAACCCGACATCGTGTCGATCGGCGTAGCAAAACTCGACGCCAGGGGCGAGGAGATCGAGGACATCATGCTCGATGCGGCAATCGGCGCGGTGGACTCCATCCCCCGTCAGCGCCGAAAAGACCTCGACCTCGTGCAGGAGGCGGTGCGCCGCGCCGTGCGCGGCTCCGCCAACGAAGCCTGGGGTAAGAAGCCGCTGGTGACGGTGTTTGTTACGAGGTGAGACGAGCGAATAGGGAGTAGCGAATAGCGAATAGCTCTCGCGTCGGTTCTTCCTCTATTCGCTATTTCCTATTCGCTATTCGCTTGGGTTTGCATCAATGCTTGGCCGCCTGAACCACGTCGCCATCGCCGTGCCGGATCTGCAAGCCGCGGCAGCGGTTTACCGCGACACGCTCGGCGCCAGGGTGAGCGCGGCGCAGGCCCTGCCGGAGCACGGCGTAACCGTCGTCTTCATCGACACCGGCAACACCAAGATCGAGCTCCTGGAGCCTTTGGGCGAAGCCTCACCGATCACTGCCTTCCTGGAGAAGAATCCGTCCGGCGGCATGCACCACGTCTGCTACGAGGTCGACGACATCCTCGCCGCCCGCGACCGGCTGCAGGCTTCCGGCGCGCGCGTGCTCGGCGACGGCAATCCCAGGATCGGCGCGCACGGCAAGCCGGTACTGTTCCTGCATCCCAAGGATTTTTTGGGGACGCTGGTGGAACTGGAGCAGGCGTGAGCCCATGACCTACATCTCGGCCTTCGCCGTCTATCTCATCATCTGGTGGACGGTGCTGTTCGCCGTGCTGCCCTTCGGCCTGAAGACGCAGGACGACGACGGCGAGACGGTGCTCGGCACCGTCTCCAGCGCGCCGCGCGGACCGCACATGCTGCGCGCCGTCATCTGGACGACGATCGTCTCGGCTCTGATCTTCGGCTTCCTGCTGCTGTTGACGCGCTATTTCGGCCTCAGCATCGACGATATCCCGCGGGTTATCCCCGACATCCGATAACGGGCGCCAACGGCATCGCCCCGCTTGTGAGCAGCGGGCAATATGTCTGGTATCGCTCCCGCGGTTGCGCGACAATAGGCGTCGAGCCCCGAGTCTCCAGCCGAGTTGCCATGTCCGCCGACCGACCCCCGCGCGATCCCATCCTGCGTGCCGCCATGCAGTCCGGCGGCGCTGCCGTCGCAGAGGCGGCGGTGTTCACGCCGGGCCTGGCCGAATCCGCGCCGGAAGTCGACGGCAAACCGGAAATGCGCGGCCAGACGCCCGGCATCTTCATCCATTTGCGCGTGCATTCCGCCTATTCGCTGCTGGAAGGCGCGCTGCCGATCGGCAAGATCGTCGCGCATGCGCTGAAGGACCGGGCTCCGGCGATCGCCATCGCCGACACCAACAATTTGTTCGGGGCGCTGGAATTCGCCAACAAGACGGTGAAGGACGGCGTCCAGCCCCTGATCGGCTGCCAACTCGACCTTTCCTTCAGCGGCGAGCCGAGCGATGGCCGCAGCGGCGCCCAGCGGCGCGCCGGCGTCGAGCACAATCCGGTCGTGCTGATCGCTGCGACCGCCGACGGTTATGCCAATCTGGTGCGCCTGGTCAGCCGCGCCTATCTCGACGGCCCGGCGGGCGAGGCGATCAAGATCTCGACCGAATGGCTGGAGGAGCTTTCCGCAGGTCTGATCTGCCTTACCGGCGGGCCGCGCGGGCCGGTCGGCATGGCGCTGAAATTCGACCATGCGGATCTTGCCGAGAACCGCCTGCTCAAACTCAAGGAGATTTTCGGCGACAGGCTCTATGTCGAGCTGGAGCGGGTGGGCAATTGGGATCGCCGCATCGAGGCGGCGACCATCGACCTAGCCTACCGCCACGAGTTGCCGCTGGTCGCCACCAACGAGGCCTTCTTTCCGGCGCGCGATGATTTCGAGGCGCATGACGCGCTGATCGCCATCGCCGAGGGTTCGGTCGTCGCCTCCGACGACCGCCGCCGGCTGACGCCCGACAACTACCTGAAGAGCCAGGCCGAGATGGCGGCGCTGTTCGAGGACCTGCCCGAGGCGATCGACAACACCGTCGAGATCGCCAGGCGCTGCTCCTATTATCCGAAGAAGCGCTCGCCGATCCTGCCGCGCTTCACCGGCAGCGGCGACGACGCCGAGAAGGCGGAGGTCGAGGAACTGCGCCGGCAGGCGCGCGAAGGCCTGGTTCACCGCTTCGAGACGGTTGGCATGACGCAGGGCTTCACCGAGGAGCAGTATCGCGAACGCCTGGAATTCGAACTCGGCATCATCGAGCGCATGAAATTCCCCGGCTACTTCCTGATCGTCGCGGACTTCATCAAATGGGCCAAGGCGCACGGCATTCCGGTGGGGCCGGGCCGCGGCTCGGGCGCCGGCTCGCTGGTCGCCTATGCGCTCACCATCACCGACATCGATCCGCTGCGCTTCTCGCTGCTGTTCGAGCGCTTCCTCAATCCTGACCGCGTGTCGATGCCGGATTTCGACATCGACTTCTGCCAGGACCGTCGCGAGGAGGTGATCCGCTACGTTCAGGAGAAATACGGCCGTGACCAGGTCGGCCAGATCATCACCTTCGGCTCGCTGCAGGCACGCGCGGTGCTGCGCGACGTCGGGCGCGTGCTGCAGATGCCGTACGGCCAGGTCGACCGGCTGTGCAAGATGGTGCCGGCCAACCCGGCCAACCCGGTCAAGCTGGCCGATGCCATCGCCGCCGAGCCGCGCTTCGCCGAGGAGGTCGAGAAGGAGCCGATCGTCCAGACCCTGCTCGACATGGCCCAGAAGCTGGAGGGCCTCTACCGCCACGCCTCGACGCATGCCGCCGGCATCGTCATCGGCGACCGGCCGCTGTCCGAGCTGGTGCCGATGTACCGCGACCCGCGCTCCGACATGCCGGTCACCCAGTTCAACATGAAGCTGGTGGAGGAGGCGGGGCTGGTGAAGTTCGACTTCCTCGGCCTGAAGACCCTCACAGTGCTGGAGACCGCGGTGAAGCTGATCCGCCGGCGCGGCGTCGACATCGACCTGGCAAAACTGCCGCTGGACGACCAGAAGACCTACCAGATGCTGTCGCGCGGCGAAGTGGTCGGGGTGTTCCAGGTGGAATCGGCCGGCATGCGCAAGGCCCTCATCGGCATGAAGCCGGACCGTATCGAGGACATCATCGCGCTGGTGGCGCTCTACCGGCCAGGCCCGATGGAGAACATCCCGACCTACAACGCCCGCAAGCACAAGGAAGAAGAGATCGCGTCGATCCATCCGATGATCGACCATCTGGTGGCGGAGACGCAGGGCGTCATCGTCTACCAGGAGCAGGTGATGCAGATCGCGCAGGAGCTTTCCGGCTATTCGCTCGGCGAGGCCGACCTTTTGCGCCGCGCCATGGGCAAGAAGATCCGCGCCGAGATGGACGCGCAACGCGTGCGCTTCGTCGAAGGCGCGGTGAAGAACGGGCTGACCAAGCAGCAGGCCGACTTCATCTTCGACCTGCTGGCGAAATTCGCCGACTATGGCTTCAACAAGTCGCACGCCGCCGCCTATGCGGTGGTCTCCTACCAGACCGCCTACCTGAAGGCGCACTACCCGGTCGAGTTCTTGGCCGCGTCGATGACGCTCGACATGGGCAACACTGACAAGCTGGCGGATTTCCGCCAGGACGCGCTCAGGCTCGGCATCGACGTGGTGCCGCCATCCGTGAAGACCTCGTATCGCGACTTCGAGGTGGAGGAGAACCGCATCTTCTATGCGCTGGCCGCGATCAAGGGCGTCGGCGACGCGGCGGTCGAGCACATCGTGGCGAAGCGCAGGGAGAAACCCTTCGCCGATCTCGAGGATTTCTGCGAGCGGGTCGACCCGAAGGTCGTCGGCAAGCGCGTTTTCGAAAGCCTGATTCTCGCCGGCGCCATGGACTGCTTCGGCCACGACCGCGCCGCCATGATGGCGGGCATCGAGCGAATGATGGGCCTGGCGTCGCGCGCCCACGAGGATGCGGCGCTCGGCATCGTCGACATGTTCGGCTCGGGCTCGGCCGGCCGCCAGCAGAAGCTGATCCTGCCCGCCGCCGAGCCCTGGCTGCCGGCCGAGCGCCTGCACAAGGAGTTTCTGGCCGTCGGCTTCTATCTCTCGGCGCATCCGCTCGACGAATACAAGGCGGCACTCGAGAAGATGCGGGTGCAGAACTGGGTCGATTTCTCCATCGCCGTGAAGCGCGGCGCCACGGCGGGCCGGCTGGCCGGCACGGTGACGTCCAAGCAGGAGCGCAAGACCCGCACCGGCAACAAGATGGGCGTCGTTATGTTCTCGGACCAGACAGGCCAGTACGAGGCGGTGATGTTTTCCGAGACGCTGGCGCAGTACCGCGATCTGCTGGAGCCCGGCCGCTCCGTGGTGCTGACGGTGGCGGCGGAGGACCGGCCGGAGGGCGTCAGTTTGCGCATCCAGACCGTGCAGTCGCTCGAGGACGAGGCGAGCCGCGTGCAGAAGGCGCTGCGCATCTACGTGCGCGACGCCGCGCCGCTCAACGCGCTGGCGGGCCAGCTCACGGTCAAGGGCGACGGCCAGGTCAGCTTCATCGTGCTCAAGGAGGAGGCGCGCGGCGAGGTCGAGATCGCGCTGCCGGAGCGCTATCGGCTTTCGCCGCTGCTGGCATCGGCCATGAAGGCCGTGCCCGGTGTGGTCGAGGTGGAGCTGGTTTGAACGGCCTTCGGACGAAGACCGGAGCGAAGGTCAGGAAAAGTCCTGCCGTCTCTATCGCCGATCGCCGGCGCCGAAACCCTGGCCGCGCTTGCTGCGGTTCTCTACCTTTATGCGTTCCGCCTCTCCGTGGAGGCTGAAAGCGGTGCCGATCAGCATGGCGAGGGTCATTGCAATGGCGAGCATGTAGATCATCATGGCGGGTTCTCCTGCGGCTGTAACGCGCTTTCCTTCCCTTTGGTTTCAATATGGGGATCAACTTGGCCGGTTGCCGGTGAACCTTTCGTGATCATTGTGTTCATTCCTGGTTCACGGCCGTCCGCCGGTTCCGGGGCGTGCGACGCAATTGCCTTTGCCTCCGGCTGCCGCTAGAAGCTGCGGCCATGACAGAGCGCATCGCCATCTATGCCGGCTCGTTCGACCCGCTGACCAACGGGCATCTCGACGTCCTGAAGGCCTCGCTCGCCGTGGCCGACATCGTGCACGCGGCGATCGGCATCCATCCCGGCAAGAAGCCGCTGTTTTCCTTCGAGGACCGCGTCGGCCTGATCGAGGCGGCGAGCATGACCGAGTTCGGAGAGGATGCCTCACGCATCAAGGTGGTCTCCTTCGACGGTCTGGTGATCGACGCCGCCCGAACGGTCGGCGCCTCGATCATGATCCGCGGCCTGCGCGACGGCACCGATCTCGACTACGAGATGCAGATGGCCGGCATGAACGAGACCATGGCGCCTGACCTGCAGACCGTGTTCCTGCCGGCCAGTCCGTCGGTCAGAACCATTACCGCCACACTCGTGCGCCAGATCGCGTCGATGGGCGGCAACATCCGTCCCTTCGTTCCCGCCGTCGTCGCCGACGCGCTGGAGAAGAAATTCGAGACGTAACGGGAATTTGGAGAGTTTCTCTGATGAAGTTCACGAGACTTGCCGCGTCGCTCGTCCTTGCCGGCGCCTTGCTCGGTTTCGGCCCCGCACTGGCGGCCGAGCCCGAGAACACCATGATCGTCACTCTGAAGGACGGCGACGTGACGGTTGCGTTGCGACCCGACCTCGCGCCCAAGCATGTCGAGCAGATCAAGGCGCTGGTGCGTGAGGGCGCCTATGACAACGTCGCCTTCCATCGCGTCATCGATGGCTTCATGGCGCAGACCGGCGACGTGCAGTACGGCGACATGGCGAACGGGTACGACCCGGCCCAGGCCGGGACGGGCGGCTCCGAGCGCCCGGACCTGCCGGCGGAATTCTCCAGCGAGCCCTATGTGCGGGGCATAGTCGGCATGGCGCGCGCGCAGGACCCCGATTCCGCCAATTCGCAGTTCTTCATCATGCTCGCGCCCAATCCGGGCCTTAATGGCCAGTACACCGTCGTCGGCCAGGTGGAGAGCGGCATGGATCTGGTCGACAAGATCAAGAAGGGCGATGCCAATCAGAACGGCGTCGTCAGCGATCCCGACCGCATGGTGAAGGTCCGTATCGCCGCGGACGGCAACTAGGCCGCGATCCGCACCCCTCGGCCGAGAGGTCGGTCGAAAAAACCTCGAACGCAAAGGAAACAAGCATGGCCGAGATCAAGGATCGCGAGCAGGCGCTCATCATGGAGACGACCAAGGGCAAGGTGGTGATCGAGCTCTTCCCCGACCTCGCTCCTGGCCACGTCCAGCGCATCAAGGAGCTGGCGCGCGAGGGCGCGTATGACGGCGTGGTCTTCCATCGCGTCATCGACGGCTTCATGGCGCAGACCGGCGACGTCAAGTTCGGCAATTCCTCCAAGCCGAGCTTCAATCCGGGCCGCGCCGGCATGGGCGGCTCCGACAAGCCCGACCTGAAGGCCGAGTTCTCCAACGTCAATCACGGCCGCGGCACCTGCTCGATGGCGCGGGCCCAGAACCCGAATTCCGCCAACTCGCAGTTCTTCATCTGCTTCGGGGACGCCGGCTTCCTCAACCGCCAGTACACGGTCTGGGGCCAGGTGATCGAGGGCATGGAGAACGTCGACAAGGTCAAGCGTGGCGAGCCGGTGCAGGATCCCGACAAGATCGTGTCGCTGAAGGTCGCCGCGGACGTCAAGTGATGAAGCGGACGCTCGCCGCAATCTGCCTGGTGGCGCCGGCGCTGCTATCGGCGCCGGCATACGCCACGGGCGAGCTCACTTGCGGCAACGGCAAGGACGTCTCGATCGATCTGCTCGTCGGTCATGTCGACGTGCTGTCGATCTCGCGTCTTGTCGTGCGTGTCGGCGACAAGACCTGGTCGAGCACCCCCGACAGCTTTCCCGGCCAGCCGATTCTGGTCGGGCAGGCTTTCGAGGACGATAAGCACCTGCTGCTCGACATCACCGACGAAGCGGTGAACGAGGTCGTCGGACGGCTGCGCGTGGTCAAGCTGCAGGAAGGCGAGTCTCGCGTCTCAGCTGGCGTGCTCGGCATGAAGGGCGTCGGCGCCTGGGCCGTGGAGTGCTCGGAAGGCGAATGAAGGTCGACCTGTTCGACTTCGAGCTGCCGGAAGACCGGATCGCGCTGCGCCCCGCGGTGCCGCGCGATTCCGCAAAACTGCTGGTCGTGCGGCCGGACAGCGGTCTCGAGGACCGCACCGTCCGCGACCTGCCGGACCTGCTGAAAGCGGGCGACGCGCTGGTCTTCAACGACACAAAAGTCATCCCGGCGCAGCTTCGCGGCATCCGCCGCCGCGGCGACAACCAGGCACATGTCGAGGCGACGCTGCATATGCGCGTCGCGCCGGACCGCTGGCTCGCCTTCCTGCGGCCGGCCAAGCGCGTCGCCGAAGGCGACCGCATCAGTTTCGGCCATGACGGCAATACCTGTTTCCTCGGCGCGCTCGACGCCACGGTCGTGGAGAAGCGCGCCGCCGGCGAGGCGCTGCTCGCCTTCGACATGTCCGGTCCGGTGCTGGACGAGGCGCTGCATCAGGTCGGCCACATCCCGCTGCCGCCCTACATAGCCTCGAAACGCGACGACGATGCCCGCGATCTGGCCGACTACCAGACCGTCTACGCGCGTGAAGAGGGGGCTGTCGCCGCTCCCACGGCCGGGCTGCACTTCACGCCGGAGCTGTTCGCGGCACTGGATGCCGCCGGCATCGAGCGGCATTTCGTGACGCTGCATGTCGGCGCCGGCACCTTTCTTCCGGTCAAGGCGGACGATACGACGGATCACAGGATGCATGCCGAGCGCGGCCAGGTGTCCGCGGACACCGCCGCCGCGCTCAATGCCGTGCGGGCGCGGGGAGGGCGCATCGTCGCGGTCGGCACCACCTCGCTGCGCCTGCTCGAAAGCGCGGCCGGCGAAGCCGGCAGCGTCCAGCCTTGGACCGGGGAGACCTCGATCTTCATCACGCCGGGCTACCGTTTTCGAGCGGTGGAGGTGCTGATGACCAATTTCCACCTGCCGCGCTCGACGCTGTTCATGCTGGTCTCGGCCTTTTCCGGCCTCGACACCATGCGCGCCGCCTACCGGCATGCCATCGAAAACGGCTATCGTTTCTATTCCTATGGAGATGCGGGGCTTCTCTTTCGCCGGGAGCCGTGACATCGATCACGGCGCCGCGCTGGGCCAAATAATATACGGCGGCATCCGCGACCGGGCGGCGCTCGACCGGCAGGCGATCGCGCCCGTTCACGACAAGGACTGTGATGACTGAGACGTTCGGCTTCAAAGTGCTCGCCACCGATGGAAACGCCCGGCGCGGGGAAGTTGCCATGCCGCGTGGAAAAATCCGCACGCCGGCCTTCATGCCGGTCGGCACCGGCGGCACGGTCAAGACCATGTATATGGACCAGGTGCGGGCGCTGGGGTCCGACATCATCCTCGGCAACACCTACCACCTGATGCTGCGGCCGGGCGCCGAACGCGTCGCTCGGCTGGGCGGACTGCATCATTTTTCGCGCTGGCCGCATCCAATTCTCACCGATTCCGGCGGGTTTCAGGTGATGTCGCTGGCAAAATTGCGCAAGCTCGACGAAAAAGGGGTCACTTTCCGCTCGCATATCGACGGCGCCGCCTACGAAATGTCGCCGGAACGCTCGATCGAGATCCAGGGCCTGCTCGGCTCCGACATCCAGATGCAGCTCGACGAATGCATTGCCTTGCCGGGCGAGGAGAAGGATATCGAGCGCGCCATGGAGCTGTCGCTACGCTGGGCCGAGCGCTGCAAGGCTGCTTTCGGCGACCAGCCGGGCAGGGCGATGTTCGGCATCGTCCAGGGCGGCGACAAGGCGCGGCTGCGCGAGCGCTCGGCCGCGGCGCTGAGCGAACTCGGCCTGAAAGGCTATGCCGTCGGCGGACTTGCTGTCGGCGAGCCGCAGGCGGTCATGCTCGACATGCTGGAGGCGACCTGCCCGGAGTTGCCGGCCGACAAGCCACGCTACCTGATGGGCGTCGGCACACCCGACGATATCCTGAAGTCGGTGGCGCGTGGCATCGACATGTTCGACTGCGTGATGCCGACACGCGCCGGTCGCCACGGGCTGGCCTACACCCGGCGCGGCAAGGTGAATTTGCGCAACGCCCGCCACGCCGACGATCCGCGCCCGCTCGACGAGGAGAGCGACTGCCCGGCCTCGCGCGACTATTCGCGCGCCTACCTGCACCATCTCGTGCGCTCGCAGGAGGCGCTCGGTGCCATGCTGCTCACCTGGAACAATCTTGCCTACTACCAGCGGCTGATGCAGGATATTCGGGCAGCCATCGAGGCGGGCGAACTCGTGGAACGGTCCGCGCTGATCAGCGAGGGCTGGGCGAGGGGCGACCTGCCGCCGGTGTGAAAAGGCGCACGCGGGCGAGCCTTGAAGGACGCGCGGCAAGCAGGCCGTCAGCGCGCCTTCTTTGCCAACCGCTCGAGCGTCTTCGGGCTCTTCAGCTCCCTTACTGCGTCCTTGCCGTTCCAGCGGGCGGTCTTGTCGGGCGAGGCCGCCAGCCTTTCGGCGAGTTCCAGAGCAGCGGCATGGAGCCTCGCTGAACGTTTGCCGATCGAGCGCAGCGCCCAATTGACGGCCTTTTTGACGAAGTTGCGCGGATCGGTGGCGTGCTGCTCGATCAGCGCGAGGAAGCAGAGGAAAGTCTCTTCCGGCTCCTGCTTCCGGTGCACCACCGACCAGGCGATCATGGCGAAGGCGGTGCGGCGCACGAACTCGCGTTCGTCGGCGGCAAACTCCTCGATCAGCGTGCGCCAGTGGTCGGTGTCGACGAACAGGTCGGAAACGCCGTCGACGATGTCCCAGGAATCAAAGGAAGTGGCCCAAGACCTTGCATCGTCGGCGGAAAAGCGCCTGGGATCGGCCGTGACGGAGGCGATGAACTGCGCCTCCATGATGCCGCTCGCCCACAGCGCGAAGGCGCGCTCATGGTTGCGCTTGATCCTTTTGGCGATCTGCCGCTGCACGCCGTGGGAGATGCCGAGCGCCCGCTCGATACGGATGCCGTAGCGCAGCATGCCCTGCCGGTTCGCTTCCGAACCGATCGATTTCAGGTAGGAAATGACCTCGTCGGCGGTGGACGCCGGCGACAGCTCGGCGACTGCCGAGCCGGTCATTTCTTCTCCAGCCTGGCCAGCAGCGAGGAGGTGTCCCAGCGCCGGCCGCCCATCTGCTGGACTTCCTTGTAGAACTGGTCGACCAGCGCGGTCACCGGTAACCTGGCGCCGTTGCGGTCCGCTTCTTCAAGGCAGATCTTGAGATCCTTGCGCATCCAGTCGACAGCGAAGCCGAAATCGTATTTGCCGGCGTTCATGGTCTTGTGGCGGCTCTCCATCTGCCAGGAGCCGGCCGCACCCTTGGAGATCACCTCGACGACCTTTTCCACGTCCAGCCCGGCCTTCTTGCCGAAATGGATGCCTTCAGCGAGGCCCTGCACAAGGCCGGCGATACAAATCTGGTTGATCATTTTGGTGAGCTGGCCGGCGCCGGCAGGCCCCATCAGCCCGACCATGCGCGCATAGGCGTCGATGACCGGCCTGGCTTTTTCGAAATGCTTCTCGTCGCCGCCGACCATGACGGTCAGCACGCCGTTCTCGGCGCCGGCCTGGCCGCCGGAGACGGGCGCGTCAAGGAAACCGAAGCCACCGGCGGTTGCCTTCTCCGACAGCTCGCGCGCTACCTCGGCCGAGGCAGTGGTGTTGTCGATGAAGATCGAGCCCTTTTTCATCGCCTGGAAGGCGCCGCTCTCGCCGGTCGTCACCTCGCGCAGGTCGTCGTCATTGCCGACGCAGGAGAAGACGAAATCCTTGCCGCTCGCCGCCTCCCTGGGGGTGGGCGCCAGCGCGCCGCCGTGCTCTGCCACCCATTTCTCGGCTTTCGCAGTGGTACGGTTATACACCGTCACGTCATGCCCGCCCTTGTGCTTCAGGTGGGCGGCCATCGGGTAGCCCATCACGCCGAGACCGAGAAATGCGACTGAAGCCATGCCAAATCCTTTCGTCCGAGAACCGATTCCCGACCTTATGGCAGAAAATCGGCGTCAGCGCTTCAGGTGACGCGTGATCCGGCGCTCGATCCATTCGGTGCCGTGCCGCAGCACCTCGACCATGGCGAGATAGATCACCCCGGCCCAGATATAGGTCTGGTAGTCGAAGCTGCGCGAGAAGGCGAGGCGGGTTTGCCCCATCAGGTCGAGAACGGTGATGAGCGCCACTACCGCGGAACTCTTGATCATCAACACGACCTCGTTGCCGTAGGGACGCAGCGCCACGATCAGCGCCTGCGGCAGGACGACCTTCCAGAGTGTCTGCAGCTTGTGCAGCCCGAGCGAGGCGGCGCCCTCCCACTGGCCGCGCGGCACCGCCTGGATAGCGCCGCGCAGGATTTCGGCCTGATAGGCGGCGGTATTCAGGGTGAAGGCGAGGATGGCGCAGTACCAGGCTTCCCGGAAGAAACTCCAGAGGCCGACCATTTCCAGTTGCGGCCGGAAGGAGCCGAGCCCGTAATAGATGAGGAAGGTCTGGGCGATCAGCGGCGTGCCGCGGAAGAAATAGACGAAACCGTACGCAAGGGACGACAGCAGCCGGTTGCCGGACATGCGGCCATAGGCGACGGGCACGGACAGCACGGCGCCGAGCACGAGCGAGATCGCGCACAAGGACAGCGTAGTCCAGAGGCCGGCGAGATAGGCCGGCGCCCAGCGCCAGAACAGTTCCGGGTTCCAGGCGGCGACCAGATAGGCCACGAGGCAGAGCCCGGCCACCGCCCAAAGCGCAACGAGAATGGTGCCGACGATGCGCTCGCGCGGCCACCCGCGGTTTACGCGAGGCGGAAGGTCGAGATCAACGGCTTCCCGCGCAGCGGTGCTCATCGCGGGCTCCGCTCATCGACGGCACGTTCGATTGCCCTGATGCCGTAAGACGACAGGACGGCCAACGCCAGGTAGAACAACACGGCGACCCCGAAGAAGAGGAACGGCTCGCGCGTCACGCGCGCCGCTATGCCGGCCTGGCGCAGGATGTCGGACAGGCCGATCGCCGAGACGAGAGCCGTGTTCAGGAGCAGGACCAGCCAGAGATTGGCCAGGCCGGGCAGGGCGATGCGGATCAACTGCGGCAGCACGACGAGGCGCATCGTCTGGCCCTTCGACAGGCCGATCGAATAGCCGCCTTCATACTGGCCATGCGGGATGGCCCGGAACGCAGAAAGGAACACTTCGCTGGCATAGGAGGAAAGCACCACGCCCAGCGCCACCATGCCGGCGATGAAGCTGTTGACATCCATGGCCGCGTCCGGCCGGAAAAGTTCTATGAGGCTCTGAAACCCGATCTGCGCGCCGAAATAGACCAGAAACAGGGTCAGCAGTTCGGGCAGGCCGCGGAAGATGGTGGTGTAGATGTTGCCGGCGAGCCGCAGCGTCGGCTCGCTCGATTGCTTGGCAAGCGCGACGAAGAAGCCGACGAGAAGCCCCAGCGGAAGCGTCGCCAGAGCAAGCGAGACGGTGATGAACGCACCATAGGCAATGTCGTCCAGCCAGCCTTCGGGACCCCAACTGAGCAGCGTCCAGGTGCTCTGCATCGGCAACGGTTCTCAGTTTCCGTCGGGCTGCCCGGCAAGCGGCGGGAATGCCCGCCGCCTGCCGACTTGCTATCAGGATTCGGCGCCGTAGACGTCGAAGCCGAAATACTTGTCGTTGATTTCCTTGTATTTTCCGTTGGCGCGGATCGCCTTGATGGCGGCATTGAACTTTTCGACCAGGCCGGTCTCGCCCTTGCGCACGGCGATGCCGGCGCCTTCGCCGAAGATCTCGACGGGCTGCGGCGCAGGCTGGCCGATGATCTTGCAGCAGGCGCCGTCGGAGGTCTTCAGCCATTCCTCGAGCACGCTGACGTCGTCCTCGACAGCGTCGAGACGACCGTTGGCGAGATCGAGCAGGAACTCCTGGCTCGTCGGATAGCCCTTGATCTCGGAGTCGGTGAAGGTCTGCGTGGCATAGTTGAAGTGGGTGGTCGAGGTGGCGACGCCGATGGTCTTGCCGGCCAGATCTTCCTTGGTCACGCCCTTGAGATCGGAATCCTTCGGGCCGGCGATGGCCGACGGCGTGTTGTAGTATTTCTGGGTGAAGTCGACCTTCTGCTTGCGCTCGTCGGTGATCGACATCGAGGCGATGATGGCGTCGAACTTGCCCGCCTGCAGCGCCGGGATGATGCCGTCCCAATCCTGGGTGACGAACTCGCACTTGACCTTCATCTCGTCACAGAGCGCGTTGGCGATGTCGATGTCGAAGCCTTCCAGCTTGCCGTCGGCGGTCAGGTTGTTGAAGGGCGGATAGGCGCCTTCGGTGCCGATCTTCAGGGTCTCCTGCGCGTTTGCCGCGCCAAGGGACGCCGCCAGCGCGGCTGCCGATACCGCCAGGGCGATACGTGTCATGATACGCATGTCGTTCCTCTCTGTTTCGGCCCGCCCGTTCCCTTAGGCGTGGCCAGCGGCGCAAGAAAGCGCCTGCATCGACGGATATTCCCACTGTTTTTGCTTAAAAAGCAATCGCAAACCACTCGCGACCTTAGTGCATGCGACGCGACGCAGCGTCAGTTTCGGACAAGACCGGTCACGTTTTCCACAAAATCGGCTATCGCCGTCACATCGTCCAGGGCGAACACCGGCAGGCCGGTTCCGGTGACGGCGTGGTCGGCGGCGATGGCGACGATCGCCGGGTCGCCGGGCGCCAGCGGCTCTCGGCTCCTGGCCTCGAGCCGCCGCACCTCGATCTTCTTGTGCCGTTCGCGCTTGTATCCCTCGACCAGGACGAGGTCGCAGGGCGACAGCCTGGCCAGGATGGCGTCGAGATCGGGCTCGGCGTCGCCGCGCAACTCGTGCATCAGCGCCCAGCGCACGCCCGACACGATGGCGACCTCGCCGGCGCCGGCGGCGCGATGGCGGAAACTGTCGGTTCCGGGCTGGTCGATGTCGAAGGCGTGATGAGCATGCTTGACCGTCGACACCGTCCAGCCGCGGCGGGCGAACTCCGCCACCAGCCGCTCGGTCAGGGTGGTCTTGCCGGAATTCTTCCAGCCGGTGATGCCGAACACGCGCTGCGTCAAGGGCCAAAAATCTCCGCGAGCCGCCGGGCCTCGGCAAGGTCGTCCGGCGTGTTGACGTTGAAGAAGGGATCGAGCTCACCGTCCGCGCCGACGACCAGTGGAAACGCCACGTCGATGCCTCCGTGCCTATCGATGAAGGTGTTGACGCGGCCGCTGCCCTCTTGCGTCAGGAAGCGTTCAAGGTCGTCGGCGAGAGCGATCGGCCAGAGTGCGAAGACCGGATGGCGCCGCCCGCCGCTTGTCGCCACGGCGATGCGGTCGGGCGTTTGCGAAGTTGCCGCAGCGAGCCGTCGCGCAAGATCGGCCGGAAAGAAGGGCGTGTCGCCCGCGACCGTCAGCACGCTTTCGCAGCCGGGCCGGTGCGCCGCCCAGCGGATGGCGGCGAGCACGCCGGCCAGCGGGCCGGCAAAGCCGGGCACCGTATCCGGCAGCATGGGAAGGGCGTAGTCCGCGAAACGCGCCGGGTCGCCATTGGCGCTGATCGCCAGCGCATCCACTTGCGGGCGAAGCCGGTCGAGGACGAGGCGCAGCATCGTCCTTCCGTCGAGCCGCAGCAGCGGCTTGTCGCCGCCGCCCAGGCGGCTGGAGCGTCCGCCGCACAACACCACGCCTATGATGCCGTCCTCGTGCCTCATCCTGTCCCGCATGCGTCCTGCGGCTGCGACGGCTCAGAGCCCGTCGGGCGCCATCTGCGGCGCGGTGCTGCGGGCCGCAGGCAGCCGCGCGCCGACCACACGCTCGCGATACAGCATGTAGAGCCCGGACGCCACGATGATGGAGGAGCCGACGATCATCGGCAGGTCGGGAACCTCGCCGAACATCAGAAAGCCCAGCAGTATCGCCCACAGCAGCGATGTGTATCGGAACGGCGCGATGAAGGAGATGTCGCCGGTGCGCATGGAGCGGATGATGAACTGGTAGCCGACGAAGAGCAGGACGGCGGCGGCGGCGAGCGTGACGATCTCCCAGGTCTCGACCGGCTTCCAGCCGCCGAAGGATGGCACCAGCGCGGCGCCCGCGACAGCGACGACCGCCGCCGTCATCATCGAGACGAGCAGCGTCGGCACATGATCTGGCACGGCGCGGGTGGTGAAGTCGCGGACGGTTGCGCACAGCACGGCGGCGAGCACCAGCAGCGAATAGACGTTGAAGCCGGCGAAGCCCGGGCGGATGACGATGAGCACGCCGACAAAGCCGCAGGCGACCGACAGCCAGCGCCGCCAGCCGACCGGCTCGCCGAGAAACAGAGCCGCGCCGACCGTGACGGCGAGCGGCAGCGCCTGCAGGATCGCCGAGACGTCTCCGATCGGCAGATGAGCGAGGGCGACCAGGAAGAAGACGGTCGCGCCGAGTTCGCACAAAGACCGCAGCAGCACCAGCGGATGAAAGAGCAGGCGGGACATCCGCAGAGCGCCCTGGTGCCAGGCGAACAAGGTGATCAGCAAGGTGGCGAAGGCGCCGCGGATGAGCATGATCTGGGCGACGTTCATGCCCTCGGACACATATTTGACGAGCGCGTCGTTGAGCGTGAAGCCGGCCATGGAGACCACCATGAACAGCGCGCCGGCAAGGTTGGGGGACAGGGCCACGAGGCAGGATTCCAATGTGCGGGTGAGGGCGGCTTAGCGTCCTGGCGCCGGGGCGGCAATGTGCATGCCGTCCTCACATGCTGATCCAAGGCGGCGCCGCCGCGGATTGCCTCAGCCGGGCAGGATCCACACGTCCACCGAAGCGTCGCGGCCGCGCACCGAGACCGCCTCGACCTGCACGAGGCCGGCGAGCGGGTTGTCGCCGCCGGCCGGCGCGACGCGCCGTACCAGCGCGTCACCGACGCAGATCGAGGCGTCCAGTTCGCGGCACGCCACCTGCAGGCGGCTCGCCACGTTGCAGGTGTCGCCGATGACGGCGAAGGACAGGTTGCGCTCGCTGCCGATGGCGCCGAGCACCACCGGTCCGTACTGGCAGCCGATACGCACGTCGACCGGCGCGAAGCCGGCGCGCTGCCGCTCGTGGTTCCAGAGGTCGAGCGCGTCGCGCATGGCGCGGGCGCAGCGCAGCGCATGGGTGGCGTCGTCGTCGCTGGGGCGCGGAATGCCGAAGGTCGCCATGATGCAGTCGCCGATATAGTTGTCGACGGTGCCGCCATTGTCGAACACCACCTGCTCCATGCGCCGGTGGAACTCGCGCAGCATCTCGAACACCTGCTCGGCCGGGTGTTCCTCGGCAAAGTTGGTGAAGCCGACGATGTCGGCGAACAGCACCGCCACCTCCTGGCGGCGCACCGGGCCGAATGGCTCGTCGGCGGCGGCCAGCGCGTCGACGACATTGGGCGAGAAATGGCGGGCGAGGTTGAAGCGGGCGCGCTCGGCGCGGGTGTAGTCCTCGGCGAGCGCGCGCGTGCGCGCCACCACCGCGGCGATGATGCCGGCGATGATCAGAATGACGGCGATGTTGGTCGCCTGTTCGACGATGTCGACGAAATGCGGATTGAGGTGGAGGCGCAGGCGCTCGCCGACGCTGATCCCGGCCATCGGCCGCGCCGCGACGATGGTGCCCGGCTGCACGATCACCCACAGGATCGCCGCCGTCCAGCAGAGCGCCGCCGCCGTGCCGAGCCAGGCGGCCAGCCGCGGCGACAGCGTCAGCGCGCCCAGGCAGACGAAGATCAGCAGATATTTGAAGCCCCCCTCGCGCAGCATCATGGCCTGCGGCAGCGCGTCGTGGTGGAACGGATTGGGCGCCACCACCACGACGGTCAGCACCACGATGTTGAGCGTCCCGAGCACGAGCCCCAGCCAGATCGGCTGCAGGCCGCGGCGGACGAGCAGGTAGTTGAGCAGGTTCACCAGCAGGAAGAATGCCAGGATCGAGAGGGAATAGCCGAAGGCGGCGTCCCATTTGCTCAGCGCCGCGAACAGGATGGCGACCCCGAGGATGGCTCCGGAGGTGACCCAGAACTGCCAGCGCGCACCCTGCCGCTCGGCGCGCGACAGCAGCGAGACGAGGCGCTCCCGGCGCCGTTCGGCGAGATTACTCTTTTGCGGCTTCATCGTGGTGTCATACGGCGTCGCTACCCGTTGCGGGCCGCGATCCGTCTGCATGATTCATTGATCTGAAAATTGGAAGATGCCGCTAGCGCCGCAGCGGCACCGAAGTCCAGTCAAAACTTCTGATGGAAATGCGCGTTCAGCCGCCGGTCACGCTCATGTGGCGGGAAACGGCGGGTTTGCGCGTGCGCCGGTCGATCACGAAGTCGTGACCCTTCGGCTTGCGGCCGATGGCGTCGTCGATCGCCGCCGCGACACGCTCGTTGCCTTCCGAGGCGCGCAGCGGGATGCGCAGGTCGGCCGCGTCCTCCTGGCCAAGGCACATATAGAGCGTGCCGGTGCAGGTCAGCCGGACGCGGTTGCAGCTCTCGCAGAAATTGTGGGTCATCGGCGTGATGAAGCCGAGCCGGCCGCCCGTCTCGGCGACCTCGACATAGCGGGCGGGGCCGCCGGTCTTGTAGGGGATGTCGGTCAGCGTGAACTGCCGCTCGAGTTCGGCGCGCAGCAGCGACAGCGGCAGGTACTGGTCGGTGCGATCGGCGTCGATCTCGCCCATCGGCATGGTCTCGATGACGGTCAGGTCCATGCCGCGCCCATGCGCGAAGCGTAAAAGCTCGGGGATTTCGCGGTCGTTGAAGTCCTTCAGCGCCACCGCGTTGAGCTTGACGTGGAGGCCGGCGGCCTGGGCGGCGTCGATACCGGCCATGACGCGGTCGAGATTGCCCCAGCGGGTGATCGTCCTGAATTTGTCCGCATCGAGCGTGTCGAGCGAGACGTTGATGCGTTTGACGCCGCAATCGGCGAGCTCGGCGGCGAAGCGGGCGAGCTGCGAGCCGTTGGTGGTGAGCGTCAGCTCCTCCAGCGCGCCGCTGTCGAGATGGCGCGAGATCTGGCGCACCAGATGCATGATGTTCTTGCGCACCAGCGGCTCTCCGCCGGTGAGCCTGAGCTTGCGCACGCCCTTCTCGATGAAGACCGTGGTCAGCCGGTCGAGCTCTTCCAGCGACAGCAGGTCCTTTTTCGGCAGGAAGGTCATGTCCTCCGCCATGCAATAGGTGCAGCGGAAGTCGCAGCGGTCGGTGACCGACACGCGCAAATAGGTGATGGCGCGGCCGAACGGGTCGATCATGTCCGCTTGCATCACTCTCGCATTCCTCCAGGTCATGGACCGCTATATACCACTATGTCGTACGAGTGCATGCGACAATCAAGACATGTCTGCCGTTGCATTGGTCGTGAAATTGGTCCGGGGTGCTGGGAGTGGTCTGCGTCTTGGCATAAGAAGTCGGCAGACGTAGGAGAAAGCACACCGAAAATGACAGCCCCCTCCGAACTCCGGGTTTCCAAGGACCGCAGGCTGCTGACGGTCACTTACCCCAATCATGCGCCCTTCGCGCTGCCTGCCGAGCTTTTGCGTGTGCTGTCGCCCTCTGCCGAGGTGCAGGGTCATTCGCCCGAGCAGCGCGTCACCGTGCCGGGCAAGCGCAACGTCGCCATCCTCAAGGTCGAGCCGGTCGGCAACTACGCCGTGCGCATCACTTTCGACGATTTTCACGATACCGGCATCTTCACGTGGCAGTACCTGCATACGCTGGGACACGAGAAGGATGACCGTTGGCAGGACTACCTCGCCGAGCTCGAGGAAAAGGGACTTTCGCGGGATTGAACATGCCGATCATCGAAAATGTGGAGCAACTGGAAACCCTGTATGGCCGACCAGGCGAGACCTCGCTGGTGAAGGAGCTCGACCGGCTCATTCCCGAATACGCGGCCCTGATCGAGGCCTCGCCTTTCGTGGCGCTGGCAACCAGCGGCCCGGAAGGGCTCGACTGCAGCCCGCGCGGCGATCTCAGCGGTTTCGTGCGCATCCGCGACGAGAAGACGCTGCTGATGCCCGACCGGCACGGCAACAACCGGGTCGATTCGCTGCGCAACATCGTGCGCGACGGCAGGGTAGGGCTGCTGTTCCTCATCCCGGGGTCCGGCACCACGCTGCGCGTCAACGGACGGGCGGTGGTCGATGTCGATCCGGAGCTTTGCGCCAGCCTTGCGGTGGATGGCAAGCCGGCGCGATCGGTCGTCGTGATAACCATCGAGGCCGTCTATTTTCAGTGCGCGCGGGCGATCCACCGGTCGGATCTGTGGAACCCGCGGAAGCACGTCGATGCCGATAGCCTGCCGACCCCGGGAAAGATCCTGGCCAGGACCAGCGCGGCGCGGATCGACGGCGACGCCTACGACCGCGAATGGCCGGAGCGGGCGAAGAAGACAATGTGGTGAGGGGGCTTGTCTCCGGCGGCGGCTTCACCCACTCGTGATGAAGCCGTCCGGTAACAGTTCCGCCGCCATCGGCGTATAGGCTGTCGTGATGGCAGCTTCGGCAAAAATGCCCTGGAACGACCGTGCGGGCCGGTTCTCGGCCTTGAAGGCGGTGGTGTTTGCCGGACTGTTCGTGCCGGCTGTCCTGCTCGCCTGGTCCTGGGCAGCGGGAGCGCTGGGGCCGCGCCCGGTGACGGAGGCGATTCACGAGACCGGCGACTGGGCGATCCGCCTGCTGTTCATCTCGCTCGCAGTGACGCCGCTGAGGCGCATCGCGGACTGGCCTAAGCTGATCGTGGTGCGCCGCATGATCGGCGTCGCCGCGCTGTTTTATGGGCTCGCGCATCTCGGGCTCTATGTGATCGACCAGAATCTCGACCTTGCCCGCGTCGCCTCCGAGATCGCGCTGAGGATCTATCTCACCATCGGCTTCGTGGCACTGACGGGGCTGGCGATCCTGGGTGCAACCTCGACGGACGCGGCCATCAAGAAGCTCGGGCGCAACTGGAACCGACTGCACAAGGTGGTTTACGCGATAGGCATTCTGGCGGCCCTGCACTTCTTCATGCAGACCAAGGCCGACGTCTACGAGGCGACGCTGATGAGCGGCCTGTTCGTGCTGCTGATGGGGTACCGTCTCGCGCGTTGGCGCGGCTTCAGCCTGGCGTCGCCGATCGTGCTGATCTCGGCCGCGGTGCTGTCGGCGCTTGCCACCGCCGCGCTCGAATATGCCTGGTACGGCTTTGCCACCGGTATCCCGCCGTTGCGGGTGCTCGCCGCCAATCTGCAATTCGCTTTCTCGGTGCGGCCGGCCTGGTGGGTGCTGGCGATCGGTGCGGCCATTGCAGTCGTACCGATATTGCGGCCGATGATCGGCGGCAGCGCGTCCAGCCGGCGCCCTGCGCGGGCGCCGGCGGAGTAGGGCGCTCAGTCGATCTTCAGCACTTCGACGATGCGGCGCATGTGCTCGCCGACGAGGTCGCATTCGCTGGGCGAAAAGGCCGCCATCACCTTCTCTATGAGCGCGGTGTGCACCTTGAGCGCCTCCTGCAGGAGCGCCTCGCCCGCCTCCGTGAGCGTCAACCGCAGCACACGGCGGTCCTTCTCGTCGCCCTCGCGCCGCAGCAGTCCCCGGCTTTCGAGCTGCGGCAGCAGCATGGTGATGTTCGAGCGGCCGACCAGCAGCCGCCGGGCGAGTTCGTGCTGCGACATTCCGGGATGGCGGTGGAGATTCATCAGCACGTCGAGCTGCGCCGGCTTGAGATCGAGCGGCTGCAGCGCCGCTCCCAGCGCCCGCTCCACGGCATGACAGGCACGCGCCACCGACACCCAGTTGCGGAAGCGCGGATTGTCCCAGGGAAGGTCTTGCGTATTGTTCACTCTTGAACTAATCTGTTCACACTTGAACTAATTGATGGATGCGGATTATGGCATCTTTGGGTTTTCGGGTCACCCGCACGCTTTTCCGTCTCGGCGACACGGTGGCGCCCGGCCTAGCCGGCAGGGCCGCCTTTGCGCTGTTCGCGCGCACGCCCCATCCGGGCAGGCAGACCGAGGGCGAGCGCAAGGCGGTCATGCGGGGCGCCGCTTTCATGCAGACGGCGCGGCATCACAGGCTCAAGGCCGGGCCGGATTGCTTTGTCGTGCACGAGTTCCGGCCGCAGCCGGGCACCGAAATCGGGCGGGCGCTGGTGATCCATGGCTGGCGCTCGCGCACCGAATACATGCAGGCGGTGATCGAGGGCCTGAACAAGGCGGGATTTCGCGTCTATGCGGTCGACCTGCCCGGCCATGGAGCTTCAACGGGGCGGCGCCTGACGATGATGAAGGCGGTGGCCGCGGTGGGGCAGGCGGGCCAATGGTTCGGTCCGTTCGACGTCGTCGCCGGGCATTCCTTCGGCGGCGCCGTCGCGGTCAATACCGTCGCCGGGGTGCTCCCCGGCGTGCCGCCGCTGCAAGCCGGGCGGCTTGTGCTGATCGCCGCTCCGAATTCGATGGCCGAACTGCTCGACGATTTTTGCCGGACGGTCGGGCTTGGCGGCCGCTCGCGCGAGGCCATGGTCGGGTGCATCGAACGGATCGCGCAGTGCCGGCTCGACGCGTTCACCGGATCGCGGCAGCTTGCCGCCGCAAACGCGCCGGCGCTGGTCGTCCATGCGCCTGAAGATCGGGAGGTGCCGGCAGCTGATGCGCGTGCTTATGCAAGTGCCGGCTCCCACGTGGCGCTGCATTGGGCGCCGGGGCTCGGTCATCGTCGAATCCTTTCAGATCCAGGCGTGGTGGCGCGAATCGTATCGTTCGCGCGGCAGCCATTGGCGCTCGCGCTGGCCGGCTGAGCGCAGGTCCGCGCTTTTTTCCCCGGGCCTGGTGTCGGCTACGGGAAGGCGTCCGCCATGGGCCCAGGCGCCCGGCGCAGCCGCTACGTCGATGCCTGCTTGGTCGAATGCTCGTAGAGCATGGCGCCGGTTTCGGCATCGACGCCGGCGAGGCTGACGTCGTAGCCCCACAGTTCCTTGATGTGCCGCAGGGTCGCCTCGCGGCTCTCCTTCTCCAGCAACACGCCGTTCTTGACCGTCTGCTGCAGCCGCAGCAGCCTGTCGCCCAGCAGATCGACATCCACCACCTGGATGTCCGGCCGCGTCATCCCGATGTCGTAGCCGTTGGCGAGCGCGCTGCGCACCTTCTCGTAGCCGCGCTCGTTGTGGATCGAGGCGACTTCAAAATGCTGCTCCTGCGCGCTGTCGTCCAGCACGAAAAGCCGCCATTTGCGGATCAGTGCCGGGCTCAGATACTGCCGGATGAAGGATTCGTCGCGGTGATTGGCCCAGGCCTCCAGCAGCGTCTCGCGCCAGTCGCCATTGCCGGCGATGTCCGGGAACCAGTCGCGGTCCTCCGCGGTCGGCTCCATCGAGATGCGCTGGATGTCCTGCATCATGGAAAAGCCCAAGGCGTAGGGATTTATGCCGGAAAAGCGCGGATCGTCGAAGCCGGGCTGGAAGACGACATTGGAGTGGTTGCGCAGGATCTCCAGCATCGCGCCTTCGCCGATGCGGCCCTGGTCGAACAGCGTGTTCATGATGGTGTAGTGGACGAAGGTGGCGCAGCCCTCGTTCATCACCTGCGTCTGCCGCTGCGGGTAGAAATATTGCGCGATCACGCGCACGATGCGCAGCAGCTCGCGCTGCCAGGGCTCCAGCACGAGGCTGTTCTTCTCGAGGAAATAGAGCAGGTTTTCCTCGGGCAGGTTGAGCGACTTCTTGCGCTCTGAGACGCTGCGATCCTCGTCGCGCTCGCCCCCGTCGCCCTTGGCGCGCGGCAGGGTGCGCCACAGGTCGTTGAAGGTGCGTTCCTCATATTCCAGCCGCTCGCGCAGCCCCTCGCGTTCCTTCTCGGACGACAGCCGGGGAGGGCGCCGATAGCGGAACACGCCTTGCTCCATCAGCGCATGGGCGGCGTCGAGGACGCGCTCGACGGCGGCGAGCCCGTGCTTTTCCTCGCAGCGGACGATATAGCTCTTGGCGAAATCGAGATAGCTCAGGATCGCCGCGGCATCGGTCCATTGCTGGAATAGATAGTTGTTCTTGAAGAAGTGATTGTGGCCGAAGGCGGCATGCGCGGTCACCAGCGCCTGCAGCGCCATGGTGTTTTCTTCCATCAAATAGACGATGCAAGGGTCGGAATTGATGACGATCTCATAGGCGAGGCCGCGCAGGCCCTTGCGGTACAACTGCTCGTGATAGAGGAAATGCTTGCCGAAGGACCAGTGCCGGTACATCAGCGGCATGCCGACCGAGGAATAGGCGTCGAGCATCTGCTCCGACGAGATGATCTCGAGCTGGTTGGGATAGACGTCGAGGCCGAGGTCGTCGAGGGCGATGGTCTCGATGGCGTCATAGGCGCGCGACAGCTTCTCGAAGCTCCAGTCGGAGTCGGAAAACAGCAGTCGGGATCTCTCTCCCCGCCTTGGCGTCGGGTTCATTCAGCCGCCCTTCTGCGTCTGTTGCTTGGCGAAAAGCTGGCGGAAGACCGGATAGATATCGGCCGGACGGGCGATGCGGGTCATCTGGAAGTTCGGACAGCTGTCGCCGATCGAGCGATAGGCGCGCCACAGCGACGTGCCGTTGTCAGTGGCACCGAAGATGTGGCGCTCGCGCTCATCGATGATCTCGACATAGGCGAAATACTGGCACAGCTTCATGATCTCGCCTTCGAGAAGCGAGATGCAGCGCTCCGAATCCGTGGCGAAATTGTCGCCGTCCGAGGCCTGGGCGGCGTAGATGTTCCATTCCCGCGGCGGGTAACGCTCGGCGATGATGCGGCGCATCTCCTCCAGCGCGGTCGAGACCACCGTGCCACCACTCTGGGTGCTGTAGAAGAAGGTTTCTTCGTCCACCTCATGCGCCTCGTGGGTATGGCGGATGAAGACGATCTCGGTGCGGTCGTAGCGGCGCTTGAGGAACAGATGCAGCAGCACGAAGAAGCGTTTGGCGAGATCCTTCTCGCGCTCGCCCATGGAGCCCGAGACGTCCATGAGGCAGAACATGACGGCCTTGGCGGTCGGGATCGGCTGCGGGTCGAAGCGGTTGAAGCGGATGTCGACGGGATCGACATAGCCGATCAGCTTGCGCCGCCGTGTCAGCCTCTCGAGCTCTTCGCGCAGTTCCGCGATGCGTTGCCGCATGGCCGGGCCCGGCACGGGATTCGCCTCGAGTGCCTCGATCTCCGCCGCCAGCGCGTCCAGTTCGGCCTGGCGCGGCCGCTTCAGCGCGATGCGGCGGCCGTGGCTGTTGCGCATGGTGCGCCCGACATTGATATTGGTCGGCGCGCCGGTCCTGGCGAAGCCGGCGCGGCGCGGCTTGTAGGCGAGAACCTCCTTGAGGTTGAGCTTGACCATGTCGGGCAGTTCGAGATCTTCGAAGAACAGGTCCAGCACCTCCTCGCGCGACAGCACGAAGCGGAAGTCGTCCTCGAACTCGCGCTGGGACAGGCCGGGGCCGGGCGAGCCGCCCTGGCCGCCGCCCGGCTTCGGCAGGCGATCGCCGGGCATGAACTCCTTGTTGCCGGGAAGGATGTGGTGGCGGCGGCCGCTGTCGCGGGCGTTCTCGAAGGTCGGCTCACCGGTGCCCTTCGCCGGCATGGAAACGCTGTGGTCGGCGTCGACGTCGGCGATCTTGCCTGTCCTGATCTGGTCGCGGATGGTGCGCTTCAGCTCCTCGCGCGCACGTCGCAGGAAGCGCTGCCGATTGCCGAGGCTCTTGTCCTTCGGATTGAGCCGGCGGTCGATAACATTCGGCATGAAGCCCGCCTTACGCCGGGCGGGCGTCAACCCGCCTTGTTTACCCGCATGTACCAGTCCACCAGCCGCCGCACCTGACGCTGGGTGTAGCCGCGCTCGACCATGCGCTGCACGAACTCGGAATGCTGCTTCTCCGTCACGCTATCCTTCTTGGAGCCGAAGCTGATGACCGGAAGCAGATCTTCCACCTGACCGAACATGCGCTTCTCGATCACCTCGCGCAGCTTCTCGTAGCTGGTCCAGGACGGATTGCGGCCGTTGTTGCGGGCACGGGCACGCAGCGTGAACTTCACCACCTCGTTGCGGAAGTCTTTCGGGTTGGCGATGCCGGCCGGCTTCTCAATCTGCGACAGCTCGCTGTCCAACACCTCGCGGTTGAAGATCTGGCCGGTGTCCGGATCCTTGTAGTCCTGGTCCTCGACCCAGGCGTCGGCATAGGCGATGTAACGGTCGAACAGGTTCTGGCCGTATTCGCTGTACGATTCCAGATAGGCCTTCTGGATCTCGTGGCCGATGAACTCGGCATAGCGGGAGGCAAGCTCCGACTTGATGTAGTCGAGATAGGTCTGCTCGGTCTCCTTCGGGAACTGCTCGCGCCGGATCGCCTGCTCGAGGATGTACATCAGATGCACCGGATCGGCGGCGACCTCCTTGGTGTCGTAGTTGAAGGTCTGCGACAGGATCTTAAAGGCAAAGCGCGTGCTGATGCCGGTCATGCCCTCGTCGACGCCGGCGGCGTCTCGATACTCCTGCACCGACTTGGCCTTGGGGTCGATCTCCTTCAGGTTCTCGCCGTCATAGACCCGCATCTTGGTGTAGAGCGGCGAGTTCTCGTGCGGCGTGAGGCGGGTCGACACGGTGAAACGGCTGAGGATATCGAGCACCTCCGGCGCGCACGGGCTGCTCGCCAGCTCGCTCTCGCGCAGGAGCTTCTCGTAGATGTATTTCTCCTCGGTGACGCGCAGGCAATAGGGCACTTTGACCACCAGGATGCGGTCGAGGAAAGCCTCGTTGTTCTTGTTGTTCTTGAACTGCAACCATTCCGACTCGTTGGAATGCGCGAGCACGATGCCCTGATAGGGGAACGAGCCGAAGTTCTCGGTGCCGTTGTAGCTGCCTTCCTGGGTCGCCGTCAGCAGGGGGTGCAGCACCTTGATCGGCGCCTTGAACATCTCGACGAACTCGAGCAGGCCCTGCGTCGTGCGGTTGAGGCCGCCGCTGTAGGAATAGGCGTCGGGGTCGGACTGGCTGAAATTCTCGAGCTGGCGGATGTCGACCTTGCCGACCAGGGCGGAAACGTCCTGGTTGTTCTCGTCGCCGGGCTCGGTCTTGGCGATGCCGATCTGGCGCAGCCTGGACGGCATGAGCTTGACGACGCTGAATTTCGAGATGTCGCCGTTGATCTCGTCGAGGCGCTTGGCCGCCCATGGCGAGATCAGGCCGTTTAGCCGTCGCCGCGCGATGCCGTACTTGTCTTCCAGCAGGTCGGCCATCCGCTCCGGATGGAACAGGCCGAGGGGCGATTCGAAAACCGGGCTGATCTCGTTGCCGATCTTCAGCGTGTAGATCGGCCGTGCCTCCATCAACTTCTTGAGGCGCTCGGCGAGCGACGACTTGCCGCCGCCGACCGGACCGAGCAGGTAGAGGATCTGCTTGCGCTCCTCCAGCCCCTGCGAGGCGTAGCGGAAGTAGCCGACGATCCGCTCGATCGTGTCCTCCATGCCGTAGAACTCGGCGAAGGAGGGATACATCTTGATGGTTCGGTTGGCGAAGATCCGCCCCAGCCGCTCATCGGAGCTGGTGTCGATCAACGTCGGCTCGCCGATGGCGTCCACCATCCGCTCCGCCGCCGTGGCGTACATCGACTTGTCCTCGCGGCAGGCCAGGAGATATTCCTGGAGGCTCATCTCCTCCCGCGCAGCGTGGGTGTAAATCTCCGAAAAGAGATCGAAGACATCGGAATCTTTGCCGCCCATGGCAACCTCGCAAAGTACCCGTCTCGTCGCCTGCTGATTGTACCCGAGATCAACTGATTCGCGACCCTATAGTTCCTTCACATTGCGGCGAGAATCGTGCAGCCGCGAAGGACCGTTCGACAACCGGCAAATTGTATCGCCGCCCGCCATTTCGGCGGTGATGGTAAACGCCGGCCTTTCGAGCTAGACGGGAGGAACATGCGTCTTATCAACAATTTGGCATCACGCGTTCTTCCCTGGATTGCAAGGAGGGCTTGCAGCCCGGTCGAAGGCCCTGACGAGCACCCGCATAAAGTCTTGCGGATGCCCGCGATGCGATGGATAGTCGCAGAAGCAGGTGAATCGCCGTTTGCCAGGCGTTTGCGGGGGGAAATTCTCGGATGCGTTCGACACTCATTCTCGTCGGCTTGCTGTTGACGGTCGTCGGTCTGTCGGCCTGCCAGGGCAGCACTGGAGCGCAGATACACAACCCGCCGATCTGCACGCCGCGCGCGCAGGACGCCGGCCACTGCTACGGCTTCGCGCTTCCCTCAAATCCCGGCGTATAGCTGCGCTTGGCAGCGGAAGAGATTCCGCCCGGCCTGCTGCCGACATTCCCGGGCTGCCGCTCCGTGAGGGGTCTACGAGAACGATCTAGCCCGACCAGCCGAACCTCTCTTCTTGAGGACGTGCGTCACCGGCGTCCGCCGACCTCGTCGATATGCTCGAGCAGGTCGGCCGGATCCTCGTAGACGCGGATGGCGCCGGACTGCCTGAGCTCGTCGGAACCGTAACCGCCGCTGAGCAGGCCGACGCCCAGAGCCCGGCAGCGGGTCGCGGCGAGCATGTCCCAGATGCTGTCGCCCACCACCATCGCGGTCTCGATCGACGCGCCGAGCCGTTCGGCCGCGGCGGCGAACAGGTCCGGATCGGGCTTTGCGTAACGGACCTGGTCGCGGGTCACCACCGGGACCTTGTCGGGATCGACGCCGAGTGCCGCCAGGTTGACGGCGGCCGTCTCCATGCGGCCGCTGGTGGCGATGGCCCAGGGAATGCCTTCCTCCGTCAGCCAGGACAGCAGCTCGCGTGCACCCGGCAGCGGACGGATGGAGCCGGCATAGCGCCGGTAGGCCTCGGCGTGGTTGTGCCGCAGCCGCTCGACGCGCACCTCGTTGATCTCCAGATCGGTCTCGCGCAGGAGTTGATTGGTGAACAGGCCGCCGCTCATGCCGATCTTGCGATGGATGCGCCAGACCGACAGGTCGATGCCTTCGGCGTCGAGCGCCTCCTTCCAGGCGAGCACGTGCTGATAGACGCTGTCGACCAGCGTCCCGTCGAGGTCGAAGAGGAACACCGGTTCGATACGCATGCTGAGATCCTCGCTGTCGTCGGGCGAATCGCGGGGCGGCCGCAACCGCTCCGTGTCGATAGATAGAGTATGCGCCAACGGTTGGAGTCCCGGCAGGGAAAATTGATGTGCCGGTTTGTCTTGTGGCGAAGCGCTGATGGAGCCGGCGGCGCAGGGAACGAAGTTGAACCTTGGCGGTTTGGCGCGCAGGATGAGCTTGCCATGATCCAACCCGAAGTCCTGCAACTCGGCCGCAACGGCTGGATGCCGAACAATCCGCGGCTGCCGGTGCTGCTCTATCGCGGCGCCGTGGCCGCTTCCGACAATGATCCAGCGGCTGTGTTCGAAGCCATGTTCGAACGCAATGGCTGGCCGCCGTCCTGGCGCAACGGCGTCTTTGCCTATCACCACTATCACTCGACGGCGCATGAGGTGCTGGGCTTTGCCCGGGGCGGCGCGCGGCTGATGCTGGGCGGACCCGGCGGCCGGGAAGTCGAGGTGGTAGCCGGCGACGTGGCGCTGCTTCCCGCCGGCACCGGGCACTGCCGGCTCGACGCCAGCAGCGGTTTTCTCGTTGTCGGCGCCTATCCGCCCGGCCAAAGTCCCGATCTTCTCCGCGAGGCGCCGAGCGAGGCGATGGTCGAGCGCATTGCCGGCCTCGGCTTTCCCGATACCGACCCGGTCACCGGCGGAGCGCTCGCCGCCCACTGGCGCAAGCACTGAAGGTTCTCTCGCGGTCGCGGCCCCTTCAGCGGCGTGCCGGCGCGCAGGAGTTTCGGATCATCAGGCGCCCACGCAGGGTGACTATCCGCGGCTCCGCCGGCGCCTTGCCGCCCAGGCGATCAAGCATCAGCCGCGCCGCCTGCTCGCCAATCGCCTGGACCGGCTGGGCGATGGTCGTCATCTGCGGCTGGAACACGTCGGCCCAGGCGAAGTCGTCGAAGCAGGCGACGGAAATATCATCGGGGCAGGTCAGTCCGAGATCGCGGAGGGCCTTCATGGCGCCCACCACCATCGGGTTGTTGGCGGAGAAGATCGCAGTCGGCCGGTCGGGCAGCATCAGGAGCTGCATGGCGGCCCTGTAACCATCGGCCTCGTGGAAATCACCCAGCCGCACCAGCTCGTCCGGAACGGGAAGCCCCGCCGCCTCCATCGCCCGGCGATAGCCTTCGCCGCGCTCGCGGATGGTGGAGACGTCGACGTCTCCCGAGATGTAGCCGATGCGGCGATGGCCGAGACCGATCATGTAGCTGATCGCCTCGAAGACGGCCTGCCTGTTATCGAGCACGACGGCGTCGGTCTCGACCCCCCGGCAGAGACGGTCGATCAGCACGACCGGCACGCTGGCGCCGCCGATGATCTCCCTGAATTTTGCGTCGTCGCCGACCCGCGCTACGATGAGACCGTCGACCATGCGGTCGAGCAGCAGCCCGATCTGGTCGTCCTGATTATGCAGATGCTCGTCCGTGCAGAACAGCATCACCGCATAGCCCGCGCGGTCGAAGGCCTGCTGGATCACCGACACGACCTCGGTGAAGAACGGGTTGGTGATGTGCGGGACAGTGAGCCCGATGGTGTGCGTGGTGCCCATCTTGAGGCTGCGGGCGATGGCGTTGCGCTTGTAGCCGATGTCGCGGATGGCCGTCTCGATGCGCTGCCTGAGCTCGGCGCTGACGTTGGCCGAGCCGTTGACGAAGGCCGAGACGGTGGCGATCGAAACACCGGCGGACTGCGCCACGTCGATCATCGTCGGTGCGCTCGATTTCCTGGTACGCCGCCTGATCTCGTCCATTGTTCCGAAACGTTTTGGAACTCTTCCCGCAGCAGGACTAGGAGAAATTCACGGAAAGCGCAAGGGAAGGGCGGTGTGTGGTGTGGCGCGGCCGTTCTCATGGCGGGGTTTCTGTTGACATCTCCGAAACGTTTAGATTAGCGTGAGGGGGCATTCAGCAACGTGGAAGGGAGGCCACTGTTGCCATGATCGAATCCGGCATTGCGCCTTTTGCCCCACACCGCCATCCCTCGGCCGGCCCGCTGCTACGCGCTGCGAATGTCAGCAAGCGGTTCGGCGGGATCGCGGCGCTGACCGACGTTTCGTTCGAGCTGCGCCCCGGCGAGATCCATGCGCTGATGGGCGAGAATGGCGCCGGCAAGTCGACGCTGATGAAGATCGTCTCGGGGGTCTATGCCGAGTATGAGGGCCGGCTGGAGCTCGACGGCAGCACCGTCGCCTTCGCCAGCATCCGCCAGGCCGAGGCCGCGGGCATCGCCATCATCCACCAGGAGCTGAACCTCGTTCCCGAGCTGACCGTCGCCGACAACATCTTCCTCGGCCGCGAGAAGCGCATCGCCGGCGTGGTGATCGACAGGAGGGCGGGGCGAGCGGCGGCGCGCGACCTGCTCGGGCGGCTCGGCATCGAACTCGATCCCGACCAGCGCGTCGGCAGCCTGCGGGTCGGCGAGCAGCAACTGGTCGAGATCGCCAAGGCCTTGTCGCTGAACGCCCGCATCCTGATCATGGACGAGCCGACATCGGCGCTGTCGCCGGCCGAATGCGAGCGGCTATTCAAGATCGTGCGGCAGCTGGCCGGCGACGGCGTGGCGATCGTCTACATCTCGCACCGCCTCGACGAGGTGACGCACCTGGCCGACCGCGTCACCGTTTTCAGGGATGGGCGGCATGTGCTGACAAGGCCGATCGCCGAGCTCGACCAGGACAAGATCATTGCCGCCATGGTCGGCCGCGCGCTTCTCTCCGCCGATCACGGCGACACCGGCAAGCGCGGCCCGGTCGTGCTGTCAGTGCGCGACCTCGTGCTATCGAAGCCGCACCGGCGCGGCTGGCGCAAGATGCTGCATGGGGTGAGCTTCGACCTGCACGCCGGCGAGGTGCTGGGCATCGGCGGGCTGCTCGGCTCCGGGCGCAGCGAGATCCTGGAAACCCTGTTCGGCGCGTCCGGCGGCCAGGCGGAAGGCGAGATCAGGCTGCACGGGAGCAGGGCCGACATCCACTCGCCGCGCGACGCCAGGCGGCTAGGCCTTGCGCTCGTCACCGAGGACCGCAAAACGCAAGGCCTGCATCTCGGTGCGTCGATCACCGACAATGTCGCGCTGCCGCTGGTGTCGCGGCTTTCGCGTTTCGGCATCCGCTCCTTTGCCGGAGAGGCCGCCCTGGCACGCGAGGCGGTGAAATCGCTGGCGATCCGCTGCAGTGGCGTCGACCAAGCGGCGGGAACCCTGTCGGGCGGCAACCAGCAGAAGGTCGTCATGGGCAAATGGCTGGGCACGCGTCCAAAGGTGCTGCTGCTCGACGAGCCGACGCGCGGCATCGACGTCGGGGCAAAACGCGAGATCTACGACCTGATCTTCCGCCTGGCGCGCCATGAGGGGCTGGCGATCATGGTCGTCAGCTCGGAGTTGCCGGAGCTGCTGCTGTTGTCCGATCGGATCCTCGTCATGTCGGAGGGCCGGCAGCGCGGCATCGTGGCGCGCGCCGACGCCACCGAGGAGCGCATCATGCAGCTTGCCGCACCGCTCGCCGCGAAGGCCGCGGCATGAGCGGCGTGTTTCGCATCATCGCCCGTACCAAGCTTTATTGGGGGCTGATCGCCATCTTCCTGCTCGGCGTGCTCTCCTCGCCGGTCAGCTCGAAGGGCAACAACATCTTCCTGTCCTATGGCAACCTGCTCGACGTGCTCCGGCAGGTGTCGATAACCGGGCTGATCGCCACCGGCATGACGGCCGTCATCATCACCGGCGGCATCGACCTGTCGGTCGGCTCGCTGATGGCGATCGCCACCGTCGTCTGCGCCATGCTGCTCACCGTCGAAGGCGATACGCCCGCAGCCGCCATGGGCCTGCCGATGGCCGGCATCGTCGCGCTGGTCATCGGCTTCTCGGTCGTACGCTTCGCCTTCGCCAATCTGGAGAAGGCGCGTCACGGCGGCGACGTCGGCCGCGACGTCACACTCGACCGGATGCGCGGCCTGCTCATCCCGCTCGCCGCCGGAGCGGCGCTGGCGGCGCTGCTGCTCTGGTATCTCGTCCCGCAGGTCTCGACCAAGTTCGGCGTGCTCGGCGTCCTCATCGTCGCCCCCTGCGTCGGGCTGTGCTTCGGCGCCATCAACGGCCTGCTGATCGTCGGCGGCCGGCTGCAGCCCTTCATCGTCACGCTGGCCATGATGGTGACGGCACTCGGCATCGCCCGGCTGACCGCCGGCCAGAACAACGCGGTGCTGCCGGTCTATACCGGCTCCAACGCGGTCGCCGAGTTCGACAGGCTGCGCTCGCTGGTGTTCGGGGTGATCCCGATGCCCGGCATCTTCTTCATCGCCGCCATCGTCATCTACGCAGCCGTGCTGCGGTTCACGCCGTTCGGCCGCTACGTCTATGCCATCGGCGGCAACGAGGAGGCGGCGCGGCTCTCCGGCATCGAGGCCGGCAAGGTCAAGATCGTCACCTATGCGGTCTCCGGCCTGCTCGCCGGCATCGCCGCGGTGCTCTACGTGGCGCAGTACCGCCAAGGCAAGCCGGACGCCGGCGCCGGGCTGGAGCTCGACGCCATCGCTGCGGTCGTCATCGGCGGCACCAGCCTGATGGGCGGGCGCGGCTCCATGGCCGGCACCTTCTGCGGCGTGCTGATCTTCGGGCTGCTCTCCAACATTTTGCAGCTCCACAACATCAACTCGAACCTTCAGCTCGTGCTGAAGGGCCTGATCATCGTCGGCACCGTGCTCGTCCAGGAGCGCAACGCCGCCGATCTCCTGAGCTTTGTGCGCCTGCCCGCGTTCCGGCCGGCGCAAAAGGATGCGTCCGCGGACAGGCGGGCGCAGCAACAAGCAGCACATAACAGTGGAGGAAATGTCGAATGAAACGGCGTGGTTTCCTGGGGCTTTCGGCCCTGACGGTTGCATTCATCGCCAGCACCGCGCTCACCGGCGCGGATGCGGTGGCGCAAGAGAAGAAATGGACGATCGGCTTCAGCCAGGCGACGACGATCGAGCCGTGGCGCGCGCAGTTCAACAAGGACATCATCGCGGAAGCCGCCAAGCATCCCGAGGTCGAGCTGATCGTTACCGACGGCGAGGACAAGACCGAGAAGCAGGTGGCCGACGTCGAGAACCTGATCCGCCAGGAGGTCGACGCGCTGCTGATCTCGCCGAAGGAGTCGGCGGGCCTCACCGGCGTCGTCCAGCAGGCGATCGAGGCGAACATCCCGGTGTTCGTGCTCGACCGCAACGTCGAGACCGACAAGTACACGCAGTTCGTCGGCGGCGACAACGTGCTGATCGGCCGGGCAGCGGGCGAGTATGCGGTGGAGCTGCTCGGCGGGCCGGGCAAGGCGCAGGGCACCGTCGTCGAGATCTGGGGCGGCATGGGCACCCAGCCAGCGCATGACCGCCACAACGGTTTTCACGAGTTCACCGACAAGGAGCCTGGAATCAAGAACCTGCTCGACAAGCAGTCCGGCGACTGGAAGCAGGATCAGGCCTACAACATCATGGCCAATGCGCTGAAGAGCAACGAGAAGATCGACCTGGTCTACGGCCACAACGATCCGATGGCCTACGGCGCCTATCTCGCCGCCAAGGATGCCGGCCGCGAGAAGGAGATAAAGTTCATCGGCATCGACGCGCTGCCGGGCGAAGGCGTGACCTGGGTGAAGAACGGCGAGCTGACCGCCACCTTCCTCTACGCCACGCCGGGCGCCGAAGGCCTGCGCCAGGCGGTCAAGCACCTCAACGGCGAGAAGGTCGAGAAGGCGATCGTGCTGCCGACGGAGAAGGTCACGGCGGAGAACGCCGAGGCCGTGCTCAAGGAAAAGGGCATGTGATTTCGGCCGGCCGGGCGCGGCGAGCGCCCGGCTTTCCCGATATTTCAGTCGCGCTGGCGTCGTGCCGCGCGTTCCTCGCGCGAGCGGCGGCGCGGGCTGCCGTCGCCGCCCGGCTGCTCGACCACCTTGCGCGGCGGCAGCTTCACCTGCTCCGCCAGCTTCGGGAAGGCGTCGACCTTGTTGGGCAACGCCATGGCGTTGACAAAGATCTGCTGGAAGCTGGGCTCCAGCGCCGTCTCGATCTTCTCGATCCGCGACACCTGCGTCTCGATCTCGCGGCGGTGGTCGCGGTTGAGCAGGGCCATCAGTGCGCCGGTGCCGGCGGCGTTGCCCACCGCCTTGACCTGCGACAGGTCGCAATCCGGGATCAGGCCGAGCACCATGGCGTATTTCGGATCGATGAAGGAGCCGAAGGCGCCGGCGAAGCGGATGGTGTCGACCGCCTCGACGCCCTGCTTTTCCATCAGCAGTTTCACGCCGGCATAGAGCGCGGCCTTGGCGAGCTGGATGGCGCGGATGTCGTTCTGCGTCACCGTGATGCGCGGTTCTCCCTGGCGGCCCTCGCGCAGCAGGTATGAGAAGGTGCGGCCGTTCGGCACGATGCGCGGGCTGCGCTCGGCCATGGCGCCGTCGATGACGCCGTCCTCGGAGATGATGCCGGTGAGGTACATCTCGGCGACGACCTCGATGATCGCCGAGCCGCAGATGCCGGTGACGCCGGTGGCCCAGGAGGCCTCCTCAAAACCCTCCTCGTCCGACCATTTGTCGGTGCCGATGACGCGATATCTGGGCTCCAGCGTGTCGGGATCGATGCGCACCCGCTCGATGGCACCGGGTGCTGCACGCTGGCCGGACGAAATCTCCGCACCTTCAAAGGCCGGACCGGTTGGCGACGAGGCGGCGACGACGCGGGTGCGGTTGCCGAGCACGATCTCGGCATTGGTGCCGACGTCGACCAGCAGCATCATCCCGTCCTGCCGGTAAGGCCCTTCCGACAGCGTGGCGCCGGCGGCATCGGCGCCGACATGGCCGGCGATGCAAGGCAGCGTGTAGAGCCTGGCGCCCGGCGCCACCTCGATGTCGATCTCATGTGCCCAGAACTGCAGGGCGCCCGACACGGCCAGCGCGAACGGCGCCTGGCCGAGCTCGGTCGGGTCGATGCCGAGGAACAGATGGTGCATGATCGGGTTGCCGACGAACACGCAATCAAAGATGTCGTGGCGGTCGACGCCGCCTTCCTCGCACACTTTCCCGATCAGCGTGTTGACCGCCTCGCGCACCGCCCTGGTCATCGCCTCGCGGCCGTCGGGGTTCATCATCACATAGGAGACGCGGCTCATCAGATCCTCGCCGAAGCGGATCTGCGGGTTCGACGTGCCGGACGAGGCGACGATGCGGCCCGACAGCAGCGACACCAGATGCATGGCAATCGTGGTCGAGCCGATGTCGCAGGCGATGCCGTAGGCTTCGTTCTTCAAACCAGGATAGAGGTCGATGATGAAGGGACGCGAAGAGTCCATGTCGCGGTGGACGACCGCGGTGACGCCCCATTTGCCCTCGCTGACCTCGGGCTGGTCGGGCAGCTTCGTGCGCAAAATCTTCTGGATCTTCGGGATCAGGTGGGGGGCGACCAGAAGGTCCTTCCAACCCCAGTCCTTTTCCAGCGACACTTTCAGCCGGTCGAGGTCGCCGAGCGGCTTGTGCATGTCAGGCTCCTCAACCTCGACATAGCAGAGCTGCACGGCCGCGTTGCGCTCGATCACCCGGTCGGTGGCGGCTTTTCGCACCACCTGGGCGTTGATGACGGTGTCCTGCGGCACGTCGATGACGAGATCGCCCTGCACGGTGGCCGAGCAGGAGAGGCGGCGATGCTCGGGCAGGCCGCGCACCCGCTCGTAGCGCTCCTCCTTCGGGCCCTTTGGCGAGATGTGGTCGAGCGTCGAGACGATCTTGTGTTTGGCGAAGTTGCCTTCCTGCACCTCGATCTGGCAGCGACCGCAGGTGGCGCGCCCGCCGCACACGCTCTCGACATAGACGCCAAGCGAGCGCGCAGCGTCGAGCAGCGGCGTTCCGACCGGAAACCGCCCGCGCTTGCCGGACGGCATGAACAGGACGAGGGGATCGGTGATGTTGGGGGGAGGGTTCATTGGTGGCCGCTTATTTCTTGTCCGAGCAATTTGCCAAGGAGATGCTCAAGCGACTGAACCTTGGTAAATTTATTGGCGGGTATGTCCCGGTGGTTCTGACGTTGGGGCTTCAAACCGTCTGACTTGGGCGTGGTTCTTTTCGTGGTCTTGAAGTCATCCAATGCCGGCAGAGGTAATCCAGGCTCATTGGCGCCGAAAAACCAATACCTCTCCATATCGAGATTGTCAGAGATTTCGATAAAAATGGCGCATCCACTGGGGCGCCTAGCTAGCATGTTAGACACGCTGATCTTCTTGAGCGTCAAACCAGACTTCAGTTGGATGTGCCTAACGATTTGGCCTTTGCTGAGAACCAGATCGTAGCCATAACCGTCGAACTCCGACCGCAGAATCTCTGCGTCCACAATTCCAGCGTTCCAGAGAACTTTAAGAGCGGCGCCAATAAACTGGTGCTCGATTATGTTCTCTCGAAGCGACGAGTTGTGAGAATGTTGCTCTTTGGCAACCATAGCGGCGCCTACCCCCGCGCCATCCGTGCCTCGCGGCCGCCGCGCCGTCTGCCGCCCCCTGCAGCCGCGCCCTCGGCGCCCGGCGTGACGACGGCGACCGGCGGCGGGGCGGCGTGCTCGCCCGGTTTGAAATCCTTGTAGGTCTTGATCCAGGTCATGCAGTCCCTGTCGGTGCCGTTGAGCACGTTGGCGGCGCGCACCGCTTCCATTTCCTGCGGGCGGACCGGGTTCATGATCGCCGAGGTCATGCCCGCGCCGATCACCATCGGGATGAAGCCGGCGTTGATGCCGTGGCGGTGCGGCAGGCCGAAGGAGATGTTGGAGAGGCCGCAGGTGGTGTTGACCTTGAGTTCCTCGCGCAGGCGGCGCAGCAGCGCGAAAACCTGGCGGCCGGCATCGCCCAGCGCGCCGATCGGCATGACCAGCGGGTCGACGACCACGTCATGCGCCGGAATGCCGAAATCCGCGCAGCGCTCGACGATCTTCTTGGCGACCGCGAAACGCACGTCCGGGTCCATGGAGATGCCGGTCTCGTCGTTGGAGATGGCGACGACCGGCACGTTGTATTTCTTCACCAGCGGCAGGATCGCTTCCAGCTTCTCCTCCTCGCCGGTGACCGAATTCACCAGCGGCCGGCCCTTCGCCACCTTCAGCGCTGCCTCGATCGCCGCGCTCACGGAAGAGTCGATCGACAGCGGCAGGTCGACCGTCTGCTGGACGATCTCCAGCGTCTGCACGAGCAGCGCTGGCTCCGTGGCGTTCGGGTCGACCGCGGTGACGCCGGCATTGACGTCGAGCATGGTGGCGCCGGCGGCGGCCTGCGCGATCGCGTCCTTGATGACCGTCTCGAAATTGCCGGCCGACATTTCGGCCGCCAGCTTCTTGCGGCCGGTCGGATTGATGCGCTCGCCGATGACGCAGAAGGGCTGATCGAAGCCGATGACGATTTCGCGGGTCGCCGAGGCGACGATCGTGCGGGTCATGGAGTTCTCCGTTCGGGGATATAAAGAGTTGGTTATATCGTTAGTGGTGAATGGTGAATAGTGAACGGTGATTATGGAAGCGGTCGGTGCGGAGGCTCACTTGCCGTCGCTGCAAATCCAAGCTTCCGCCCATTCACCATTCACCATTCACCATCAGTGGGCCGTCTTCACCATATCGACCTGGGTTTCGGTGACGTCGTCGTGCAGGATGTGGCCGAGCCGCTCGGCGACCCTCTGGTCGTCGGCACGGGCTTCGCGCTTCCAGGGCTGGCGACCTTTCAGCACGCCGCTCTCGTCGACGATCTCGGCGACATATTCCTCCTGGCGGTAAGCCATCACATGGACGCCGGAGACGCCGGGGATTTCCTTTACCTCGTTGATGATGTCGATGCAGAGCTTCTTGCCCTCGGCTTTCTGGTCCTGGGCGCCTTCCAGCCGCGTGATGATGGCATCGGGGATGTGGATGCCCGGCACGTTGGAGCGGATCCATTTCGCCGTCTTGGCGGAAGCCAGCGGGCCCACCCCAACGAGGATAAAAACCTTCTCGTCGAAGCCGAGATCGCGCACCCGCTGCATGAAGTCCCTGAACATCGGCACGTCGAAGCAGTACTGGCTCTGCACGAACTGCGCTCCGGCGGCGATCTTCTTGCCGAGGTGCAGCGGGCGGAAATCGTAGGGCGGGGCGAACGGATTGACGGCCGCGCCGAGGAAGAGCTGCGGCGGGGTGGTCAGCTTGCGCCCCGACAGGAATTTCCCATTGTCGCGCATGATGCGCACGGTTTCGAGCAGCGACATGGAATCGAGGTCGAACACCGGCTTGGCGCCGGGCTGGTCGCCGGCCTGCACGCCGTCGCCGGTGAGGCACAGGATGTTGGAGACGCCCATCGCGGCGGCGCCCAGCACGTCGCCCTGGATGGCGATGCGGTTCCTGTCGCGGCAGGCGATCTGCATGATCGGGGCATAGCCCATGCGGGTCAGCAGCGCGCAGATGCCGACCGACGACATGTGGCAGTTGGCGCCCGACGCGTCGACCGCATTGATGCCGTCGACCCAGCCATCGAAGATTTTCGCGCGATTGTAGACGTCTTCCGGATCGGCGCTGTCCGGCGGGTTGAGTTCGGTGGTGACGGCGAACTCGCCGCGCCGCAGCACCCGCTCCAGCCGGCCGCGCGAAGAATGGCCGGGCAGCGGCTCCAGCGGCAGGTGGATGCCGGCCGGATTCTCGTCGCGCTGCACGGAACGGCGCTCGATCATGCGGCTACCTTCGCCTGTTCCCGCTCGGCCGCGGCTCGCGCCGTGACACGCAACCAGGCCGAGGTCTCGCGCAGCGACTGGTCGACCGGCTTCTGCACGGCGAGGATGGCCTCGCCCTTGACCATGTTGCGCGAGCCTTCCCAGGCCTTCACCCAGACGCAGGGCATGTCGGGCTCGACCTCGCAATTGCCGTTGGCGCGCACCCCGCCGCAGGGACCGTTGCGCAACTGCTTCGGGCAGTTCATCGGGCAGGACATGCCGGTCGAGGACAGAATGCACTGGCCGCACATGCGGCAATCGAACATGAAACCCTTGACCCGCTTTTCGACGAATTTCACCGGCGCTTCGACGCGACCGTAGCCAAGACCCTTCCACAGCGGATGGAGCAGCAGGAAGACGTCGGCGAAGCGGGCATAAAACCATTCGAGCACGCGCGAATGGCGGATCGCCCACAGCCGCACCGAATAGGAACGCTGCATGCGCCGCTGCGGCGACACGTCGGCGGGCTTGTAATCGCTCTTCGGCGCCGCCTTCTTGACGATGGTCGCCTGGGTGACGCCGCCGCCTGCCGGCGGTGTCACGACGGGCGTGCCGTTGGCCGGCCCCTTGGCCGTCGTGGAGTTCGGGTGGGGCTCAGACATTTTCCTTGCCGCCGGATTTCGCGAGAGCGACCAGCCGCTCCCGGCCATACTTGGCGTCGAGTTCGACCGCCGCCTTGTCGGCTTCCGCTTCGAGGTCGTCGCCGACGGGCACCGGATCGGCTTTGCGCCACTCCGCCAGATAGGCGTCGGTCTCGGCAGCACCCGAGCGCATCGCCGCCATGTCGATCGCTTCGGTGAAGCGCAGTGGCAACTCGCGCTTGGCGCTCTGCCGGCCTCTTTTCACGATGACCTGGGCGGGGATGTCGCGCCAGTAGACGACGATGAGATCGGCCATTCGCAACTCGCGTGTTTCTGTTGCGCGAGCATTGCCGGAAGGGGGAGGGGCCCGCTTCTCATCCGGCGACGCGCGGGCCTTCAAAAACGACGCGCACCGACATCGCGGACAGGGCGTATCCGGCTTACCGGAACAGGTGCCGCTTCAGGTCGGCGGCCAGCTTGCGATGGAAACGGACGTAACCCTTTTCGGTGCTGCGCAGGTGCTCGGCGGCGATCCGATGAAATCGCGGCAACTGGTGGAACGGCACGGTCGGATAGGAATGATGCTCGGCGTGGTAGGGCATGTTCCACGCGAAGAACCGGACGAGCCCCGTGGTGAAGGTCGTGCGGGTGTTTTCGAGCATGTTGGCGACATGCGGGCAGCGCGTGTGCTCGGCCAGCAGATAGGCGCGCAGGAATGGCTGGCCGACCAGGGCAGGCACGATCCAAACCCACAGAAGGATGCTCGACCCGGCGACCAGGGAACTCGCCAGGAGCACGGCATAAAGCTCGAGAAAAACGCGGGCTTCCCATCGGATTTTTGGCCGGCCCTTCTCCGGAACGAAGCTGTCGCGGTTTTTCCCGGCCGCATTCGCGCAAACAACCCGCACCATGGCGATCCAGTACGGAATGCCGGAGAGATAAAGCAGGTACTGGCCCACCGTCTCCGGCTTCGGCGTCATGAGTTCGGGATCGTTGTCCGGATCGTGCGTGTGGCGGTGATGGGCGAAATGAAAATAACGGAACCAGTCCGGCGGAAGCAGGATCATGAAACCCGAGGCGAAGGCGACGGCACGGTTCAACCAGGGCGTCTCGAAAGCGGTGTCGTGGATCGTTTCGTGCAGCAGGGTAAACAGGAAGACGACGAGCACGCCCTGCGGTAGCATCAGCAGCGGCCAGAACGGAATTTTCAGGTCGATCGGGATGGCGAGCAGAACGATCAGGCCGCCATGAACGGCGAGGCGAAACAGGCCCGGCCGGTCGGCCTTCGCGGTGATGAGCCGGCGCTGCTCGGGCGACAGTTGCGCGATGACCGCGCGGTGATCGATGTCCGACATGGGCGGACATCTAACGGCAAAACCGCCGGCCGGTAAATGCCGGCTGCCTATGCGGCCTATGCGTTGCGGTTGCCTTCCGACGAATGCAAGAAAGCCCGCCGGCCAGCGTGCTGCCCGGCGGGAATGCTTTCAAGTCGGCACGCTATTTCGCCGCCTTGGCCGCGCGCTTTGCCGGTGCGCCGGAAACATCGAGCAGCGCCGCGAGCTGGTCGAGGGTTTCCTTGACGCCGAGTACGCGCGGCCGGCCGTCAACCGTATCGCCAAGCAGATAAACCGAGGAGCCGCCCGACTCCCGCGCAGTCACATGCGTTACCTTGTCGACCGCAAGCAGTACGGTCTCATCCCTTACACTGGTCAGCTTGATCCACATGCGTCCTCTCCCATTTACCCCGGCAGCTTAGCGCAGCCGCAGGTTGGAAGGGAACGGCCTGGGACAATCGATTTCCATCTCCTGCAGATCCGGCAAGTATTGCGAATGGCATGTTGACATAAAGATGTCTTTATGTGATTGCATGAATGTCGCATCGGAAATGAAGAGTGTCGCAAATGCCCTCTGTCGAAGAACTCTTCGGGCCGGTGGCAGCCAAGCCGGACGGTTCCGAAATCCTCGCTGCCCTGAAGGCGGCCGCGCGCGAGCGCATTCTCGTCCTCGACGGCGCCATGGGCACCCAGATCCAGGGGCTCGGCCTGGACGAGGACCATTTCCGCGGCGACCGGTTCGCCGGCTGCCCCTGCCACCAGCAGGGCAACAACGACCTGCTGATCCTCACCCAGCCGAAGGCGATCGAGGAGATCCACTACAAGTATGCCAAGGCCGGCGCCGACATCATCGAGACCAACACCTTCTCCTCGACCCGCATCGCGCAGGCCGACTATGCGATGGAGGACGCGGTCTACGAGCTCAATCGCGACGGCGCGCGGCTGGTGCGCCGCGCCGCCATCCGGGCCGAGCAGGAGGACGGCAGGCGCCGCTTCGTCGCCGGCGCGCTCGGGCCCACCAACCGCACGGCGTCGATCTCGCCCGACGTCAACAATCCGGGCTACCGCGCCGTCACCTTCGACGATCTCAGGCTCGCCTATGGCGAGCAGCTGCGCGGCCTGATCGACGGCGGCTCCGACATCATCCTGATCGAGACCATTTTCGATACGCTGAACGCCAAGGCGGCGATCTTCGCCTGCGAGGAGATTTTTGGCGAAAAGGGCGTGCGGCTGCCGATCATGATCTCCGGCACCATCACCGACCTATCCGGCCGCACGCTGTCCGGCCAGACGCCGACCGCCTTCTGGCATTCCGTGCGCCACGCGAAGCCGTTCACCATCGGGCTGAACTGCGCGCTCGGCGCCAATGCCATGCGGCCGCACCTCGCCGAACTGTCGGACGTGGCGGAGACCTTCACCTGCGCCTATCCCAATGCCGGCTTGCCCAACGCCTTCGGCCAGTATGACGAGAGCCCCGACTTCATGGCCGCCCAAGTCGAGGAGTTTGCGCGAGAGGGATTGATCAACGTCGCCGGCGGCTGCTGCGGCTCGACGCCGGAGCATATCCGCGCCATCGCCGAGGCGGTCGGCCAGCACGCGCCGCGCCAGCCGGCCAAGCGGCCGGTGCAGATGCGGCTGTCGGGCCTGGAGCCGTTCACGCTCACCGAGGAAATCCCCTTCGTCAATGTCGGCGAGCGCACCAACGTCACCGGCTCGGCGAAGTTCAGGAAGCTGATCACCGCTGGGGACTACGCGACCGCGCTCGATGTCGCCCGCGACCAGGTGGAAAACGGCGCGCAGATCATCGACGTCAACATGGACGAAGGCCTGATCGATTCGAAGAAGGCGATGGTCGAATACCTCAACCTGATCGCCGCCGAACCGGACATCGCCAAGGTCCCGGTCATGATCGACTCGTCCAAATGGGAGGTGATCGAGGCCGGCCTGAAATGCGTGCAGGGCAAGCCGATCGTCAACTCGATCTCGATGAAGGAAGGCGAAGAGGCGTTCCTGCACCACGCCAAGCTGTGCCGGGCCTACGGCGCGGCGGTGGTCGTCATGGCCTTCGACGAGGTGGGGCAGGCCGACACCAGGGCGCGAAAAGTCGAGATATGCAGCCGCGCCTACAAGCTCTTGACGGAAAAGGCCGGCTTCGCGCCCGAAGACATCATTTTCGACCCCAACGTGTTCGCGGTCGCCACCGGCATCGAGGAGCACGACAATTACGGCGTCGACTTCATCGAGGCGACCGGCGAGATCATCGACACGCTGCCGCATGTGCATATCTCCGGCGGCGTCTCGAACCTCTCCTTCTCCTTCCGCGGCAACGAGCCGGTGCGCGAGGCCATGCACGCGGTCTTCCTCTACCACGCCATCCAGCGCGGGATGGACATGGGCATCGTCAATGCCGGCCAGCTCGCCGTCTACGAATCGATCGATCCGGAGCTGCGCGAGGCCTGCGAGGACGTCGTGCTGAACCGCCAGCCGAAGGCCGGCGGCACGGCGACGGAGCGCATGCTGGAGATCGCCGAGCGCTTCAAGGGTGCCGGCGGCGGACAGGCGAAGGAGAAAGATCTCGCCTGGCGCGAACGGTCGGTCGAGAAGCGGCTGGAGCACGCGCTCGTCAACGGCATCACCGAGTTCATCGAGGCCGACACCGAGGAGGCGCGGCAAAAGGCGGAACGCCCGCTGCACGTCATCGAAGGACCGCTGATGGCCGGCATGAACGTCGTCGGCGACCTGTTCGGGTCGGGAAAAATGTTCCTGCCGCAGGTGGTGAAGTCGGCCCGCGTGATGAAGCAGGCGGTGGCGGTGCTGCTGCCTTATATGGAGGCCGAAAAGGCCGCCAATGGCGGAACGGAGCGCCGGAGCGCCGGAAAAATCCTGATGGCGACGGTGAAGGGCGACGTCCACGACATCGGCAAGAACATCGTCGGCGTCGTGCTCGCCTGCAACAATTACGAGATCATCGACCTCGGCGTCATGGTGCCGGCGACGAAAATCCTGCAGACGGCGCGCGACGAGAAGGTGGACGTGATCGGCCTCTCCGGCCTGATCACGCCGTCGCTCGACGAGATGGTGCATGTCGCCTCCGAGATGGAGCGCGAGGGCTTCGACATCCCGCTGCTGATCGGCGGCGCGACGACGAGCCGGGTCCATACAGCGGTGAAGATCCATCCGCGCTACGATCGCGGCCAGGCCGTCTACGTCACCGACGCCAGCCGCGCCGTCGGCGTGGTGTCGAGCCTGCTGTCGCCGGAGATGAAGCCCGGCTATGTCGGAACCGTTCAGGCCGAGTACCGCAAGGTCGCCGAGGCGCACGAGCGCTCCGAGCGCGAGAAGCAGCGGCTGCCGCTGGCGCGCGCCCGCGCCAACGCCCACAGGATCGACTGGGCGGGCTACACGCCGCCGAAGCCGTCCTTCCTCGGCACGAAGGTGTTCGAGAGCTGGGACCTTGCCGAGCTGGCGCACTACATCGACTGGACGCCGTTCTTCCAGACCTGGGAGCTGAAGGGGCGTTATCCCAAAATCCTCGAGGACGAGAAGCAGGGCGCGGCGGCGCGCCAGCTCTTCGACGACGCCCAGGCGATGCTGAAGAAGATCATCGACGAAAAATGGTTCGCGCCGAAGGCCGTCATCGGCTTCTGGTCGGCCAACGCCGTCGGCGACGACGTCAGGCTGTTCGCCGACGAGGGCAGGGGACGGGAGCTCGCCACCTTCTTCACGCTCCGCCAGCAGCTGCAAAAACGCGACGGCAAGGCGAATGTGGCGCTCTCCGACTTCGTCGCGCCGCTGGCCAGCGGCAAGCCGGACTATGTCGGCGGCTTCGTAGTGACGGCCGGCATCGAGGAGGTGGCGATCGCCGAGCGCTTCGAGCGCGCCAACGACGACTATTCCTCCATCCTGGTGAAGGCGCTGGCCGACCGTTTCGCGGAAGCCTTCGCCGAGCGCATGCACGAGAAGGTACGCAAGGAGTTCTGGGGCTATGCCGCGCAGGAGGATTTTTCGTCCGACGAGCTGATCGGCGAGGGTTATCAGGGCATCCGGCCGGCGCCGGGCTATCCCGCCCAGCCCGACCACACGGAGAAGGTCACGCTGTTCCGGCTGCTCGACGCCGAGAAGAACGCCGGCGTCAGCCTGACCGAGAGCATGGCGATGTGGCCGGGCTCGTCGGTCTCCGGCATCTACCTGTCGCATCCCGAGAGCTACTATTTCGGCGTCGCCAAGGTCGAGCGCGACCAGGTCGAGGACTACGCCGCCCGCAAGGACATGGGCGTGGCCGAGGTCGAGCGCTGGCTCGGGCCGATCCTCAACTACGTGCCGGGACCGGTCGCCGCGGCCGCGGAATAGGACCGGGCGACTTCCGGGCATCGAGCGTGCCGTGACGTGCCTGAGAAGCGCGCGCAGGCTGGCGCGTTCCGCGGCGAACGACCCCGCATTCACGCATTCCGCTTTCGGCAGCCATCAGATACGACCGATTCTTGGCAGGGTCTCGGATCAAATTTCTGCTATGTAGGAAGCAGATCGCCCGCGATGTCGCCAACAGCCAAAGTGCGAGGGGCACAACGGGCCTCTCGTTCATGGGGTTAGGGAGGAGCGCCGGGATGAGCACCGACCGGGATACCGTGCGGTCCTATGATACGGTCGCGGCGGAGTACGCTGCCGAGGCAGCGGCGGTGCCCGAATGGGTCGCGACGGAGATCGATGCGTTCGTGGCCGAGCTGGGTGGCTCGGGCAGGGTGCTGGAGATTGGAAGCGGCGGCGGGCGAGATGCACTTGAGCTTGAGAAGCGGGGAATCAGCGTCCGGCGCACCGACATTTCGAAGGGTTTCGTCGAACTGCTCCGCGAGGCCGGCTTCGAGGCCGACCTGTTGGACCCTCTGACCGATGACCTGGCCGACCCGCAGCGTCCCGGTATGCCGTACGACGGAATCTGGGCCTGTGCCTCTCTTATTCACGTCGCGCGCGAGGATTTCGGCACGGTGCTTGGACGGCTTGCCGAGGCGACCCGGACCGGTAGCCCACTGCACGCCTCGGTCAGAGAGGGCGATGGCGAGGATGTTTCCACATACGGCGGCGCTGCGGCGCCTCGGCGCTACGTCGAGACGTACTGGCGCGAGGCTGCCCTGCGGTCCGCACTCACGAAGGCCGGCTGGATCGTCAGCGAGATACGTCCGTGCATCGGAAGGCCCGATGTTCGGTGGCTGAGCATTCGGGCGAGACGGGCACGACGCACGCAGAGTCTGGGCCTGAATTGAACTTCCGGTTCGGGTCGAGAGCCGAAACTCAGACCGAGATGATATTCGATTCTTCGCCGGCTTGGCTTCGCCGCTGCGATGCGTGAGACCGTGCTTTTGCCACGGATACGGATTCCGGCGCGAGCCGACCGCGACGCAGCTCAGCCGCCGGCCTGCTTGCGGTGATCCGGTTGCAGGCAAGCATCAGTCTCGTCGCAGGTGAAGCGCGACGCCCTGTCCCCCTCTCTTTCCTGTGTCGGGTCGTCTCGGACGCCGTCCGGCTCGCCGGCTGGATGGCAGGCGCAGGGCGGACGAGCCGCCGCGCTGCCGGCCACCTTGCGCAAAAAACGCAGCATCATGCCGCCCGCTCCCATGAGGGGAACGGATCGGGCAGGTCGCGCCAGCGGGCCGGCATGAAGCCGGTTTCGGCGACGAGGCAGGCGTCCAGCTCCGCCCTGATCGCCTTCTCGTCCATCGGGTCGCAGCCAATGAAGACGATCTCCTGGCGCCGGTCGCCCCATACCGGATCGAGATAGGGCCGCATCGCGGCGCGCCATTCGGGATGGTCGGGCCATTGGTCCTTCGGCACGGCGGCCCACCACAGTCCGCGCTTGCCCGTCCGCACCAGCGCGCCGGCCTGGCTGAGCTCGCCGACATGGTGCGGACGGGTCGCCAGCCAGAAAAAACCCTTGGCGCGCACCACCCCCGGCCAGGGCCGGTTGACGAAAGCCTTCAGCCTCACTGGGTCGAAAGGCCGGCGTGCGCGGTAGACGAAGGAGCGGATGCCGTATTCCTCCGTCTCCGGGACGTGGTCGCCGAAACCGTTCAGCTCCTTGAACCACAGCGGATGCTGCTGCGCCTTTTCGAGGTCGAAGCGGCCAGTGTCGAGCACCTGATCGAGCCCGACTCTGCCGAAATCGGTTTCGACCAGCGCGGCGTCCGGGTTGAGCGCGCGGACGATCTTGCGCGCAAGGTCGAGATCGTGCGGGGCGGCTTCCGAGACCTTGTTGAGCACGATCACGTCGGCGAATTCGATCTGCTCCACCAGAAGATCGACCAGCGCGCGGTCGTCCCCGGCGCCGGCCGTCTCGCCGCGATCGCGCAGAAAATCCTGCGAGGAGTAGTCCTTGAGCAGGCTCGCCGCGTCGACGACCGTGACCATCGTGTCGAGCCGGGCGACGTCCGACAGGCTGTCGCCGTTGTCGTCGCGGAAATCGAAGGTGGTGGCGACCGGCAGAGGCTCGGCGATTCCTGTGCCCTCGATCAGCAGATAGTCGAAGCGGTCTTGCTCGCACAGCCGGCGCACCTCCTTCAAAAGGTCGTCGCGCAGCGTGCAGCAGATGCAGCCATTGGTCATCTCCACCAGCTGCTCTTCCGTGCGCGAAAGATTCGCGCCGCCGTCGCGCACCAGCGCGGCGTCGATGTTCACCTCGCTCATGTCGTTGACGATGACGGCGACGCGCCGGCCTTCGCGGTTGTTGAGCACGTGGTTGAGCAGCGTCGTCTTGCCGGCGCCGAGGAAGCCGGAGAGGACGGTGACGGGAAGGCGTTTCGTCGGCTTGGCTGCGTCGGGCATGTTTTTGGGATCCGTTCGGAGCTGGGGGATGCATCCGGCCCGAGTGCCCGGGCCGGATGCGGACGATCGCTTGGGAGGAACGACCATTCGTCCCGGCGAGGTATTCGCATTCGCCGGAATAGTAACGTAATAACATAACAAATCGGGAGAGCAAGCCCGCCATTTCGCCGGCGTCGCTGGAGACGCAGCCGAAGTCGCATTCTCGCGGGACGCCGGCCGCGCCCTCTGGTCTGATGATCCCCGTTCAAGGTGCCCTTCGGCGACAGGCCGCAGGGAGAATTGGGAAGCCGGTTTGATGCCGGCGCTGCCCCCGCAACGGTATCGAAGTTTTTCGTCTCGACGGGAGACCACTGGGCAAAGGCCCGGGAAGGTGTCGGGACGGGCCTGCCAAGGCCAGCTTCGGAGCCCGGAAACCAGCCTTGAAGCATCGGAACCCGACTGATCGCGGTGGGCGGTCAAGAGGCGGAAGCGCTCGGCCGGTCGCAACCCGACTGCCGTCGCCGATCCTCCTTCATCACCACCAGTTCAGTCCTTGCACCGTGAGGACAGGACATGGACGCACGCACCGAAATGCTGAGGATGATCCGACGCCGTCGCGACGGCTTCAGCCTGGAGCAGCCCTTCTACATCGACCCGGACTTCTTCAGGCTGGACATGGAGCTGGTCTGGTATCGCGACTGGCTGTTCGTCGGCCACGACTGCGAGATCGCCAAGCCGGGCAGCTTCTTCACCGTGCAGGTCGGCGACTATCCGGTGGTGATCGTGCGTGACCGCGAGGGGCGCATCCGCGCCTTCCACAATTCCTGCCGCCATCGCGGCAGCCGCGTCTGCAACGCCGAGCGCGGCATGTCGGCGCGGCTCGTCTGCCCCTACCACCAGTGGACCTACGACCTCGACGGAAAACTGCTGTTCGCGCGCCAGATGGCCGAGGGTTTCGACAAGGGCGCTTTCGGCCTCAAGCCGGTCGCCTGCGAAAGCGTCGGCGGCTACGTCTTCATCTGCCTCGCCGACGAGCCTGCCGATTTTGCGCCGTTCCGGGCGCTGATGCAGCCCTATTTCGCGCCGCACCGGCTGACCGAGGCGAAGATCGCCCACGAATCGACCATCGTCGAAAAAGGCAATTGGAAGCTCGTCTGGGAGAACAACCGCGAGTGCTATCACTGCGCCGGCAACCATCCGGAGCTGTGCAAGACCTTTCCGGAAGCCCCGACGGTCACCGGCGTCAACGGCGCCGAGAGCGACCCGGAGATGCTGGATCATTGGGCGAAATGCGAGGCGGCCGGCCTGCCGGCGCGCTTCCGCATCGACGCCGCCGGTCAGTACCGGGCCACCCGCGCGCCGCTGCTGCGCGACGCCGTCAGCTACACCATGACCGGCAAGCGGGCGGTGAGGAAGAGCCTGTCCGCGCAGGTGGCGGTCGAGCGCATCGGCACGCTGATGCTCTATCACTACCCGACGACCTGGAACCACATTCTCGGCGACCACGCCGTCACCTTCCGGGTGCTGCCGATCAACGCCACGGAAACGGCGGTCACCACCAAATGGCTGGTGCACAAGGACGCGGTCGAGGGCGTCGACTACGACCTGGCCGAACTCATCCATGTGTGGACCGAGACCAACGACCAGGACCGCCGCATCGTCGAGGAGAACGCCTTCGGCATCAAATCGCCGGCCTACGAGCCGGGGCCGTATTCCGAGCTGCACGAGGGCGGCGTCATCCAGTTCGTCGACTGGTACGCGCGCTTCATCGAGCCGCGGCTGGCCGAGGGCGGCAAGCCGGCGCTGCGCAGCGTCGCCTGACGGGAGGGGGAGATGAACGCCATGACCGATCTCGGCCTCTACCGCCACCTCGACGAGATGGCGCCGTGGAACGACCGGCTGCAGGTGCTGGAGGTGGTCGCCGTCACCGACGAGGCGCCGGACGTCAAGACCTTCACCTTCCGCTCCGACGCGCAGACCTGGTTCCGCTACAAGCCCGGCCAGTTCGTGACGCTGGAGCTGCCGGCGCCGGACGGCCCGCTGATGCGCACCTATACGCTGTCGTCGTCGCCGTCGCGGCCGTTCTCGATCGCCGTCACGGTCAAGGCGCAGGCGGGCAGCGTCGGCACGCGCTGGATGTTCGACCATTTCCTCCCCGGCATGCGCGTCAGGGCCTTCGGTCCCGTCGGGGATTTTTCGCACCACAACCATCCGGCGGCGAAATATCTGTTCATCTCAGCCGGCTCTGGCGTCACCCCGATGATGTCGATGCTGCGCTGGCTGAACGACTGCGCCCCATGGACCGACGTCGCCTTCGTCAACTGCGCCAGGCGGCCGGAGGAGATCATTTTTCGGAAGGAGCTGGAGCTGCTCGGCGGCCGCATGCCGGGCCTGTCGCTCGGCTTCCTCATCGAGGAGCGCTCCAGCCGCGAGAGCTGGTTCGGCCATATGGGCCGCATCGACGCGGTGCGGCTGCCGCTGCTTTCGCCCGACTTCCGCGAGCGCGAGGTGTTCTGCTGCGGCCCCGAGCCGTTCATGCGCGCGGTGCGCGACATGCTGGAAGCCGCCGGCTTCGACATGGCCCGCTATCATCAGGAGAGTTTTGGCGCGCCACCGGTCGAAGCCCTGCCGGCGCCCTTCGCCGACACGGCCGAAGGCGCTTCGGAAGGCGAGGCGGGGGCCTCGATACCCGTCCGCTTCAGCGTCTCCGGGGTGGAGGGCCGGTGCCTGTCCGGCCAGACGGTGCTGCAGGCAGCCCGCGCCGCCGGCGTGCGCATCGCCGCCGCCTGCGAGTTTGGCCTGTGTGGCACCTGCCGGGTCAGGAAGGTGTCGGGCGAGGTCGAGATGCAGCACAATGGCGGCATCCTCGACGACGAGATCGCAGAAGGTTTTATCCTCGCCTGCTGCTCCAGGCCGCTGTCGGCCCTGGAGATCGAGGCGTGAGCGCGGGCGAAATATTTGGCCGTGCGCTCCGGTCGGCACCACTGCCGGAACCCGAGGACGTCTTCATGGAATGGCTGGTCTCTCTTCCGCGCGGCGCCGATCTGGAAGCCGCGGCGCTGCGGCAGATCGGGCTGATCGACCGGCGGGCTCCGCTCGGCCCGCAAGGTCTGCGGCTGCGCGCGCTGTTCGCCGCCGTGGCGGTTCCGGAGATCGGCCCGAAGCCGGCGGCCGTCCCCCGGGCGGGCGCCCGGCTTCCTTGCTAAGCACGGCGATCCCTCTATCCTGTCGCGGGTGATGCCCGTGCGGGAGGTAGACGATGCTGCGAATCCACAAAGTTCCCGTCGACGACATCTACGTGCCGGTGGGACGGCGCAAGACGCTCCACCCGCAGACGGTGCGGCTGCTCGCCGAGGACATCCTAGAAAACGGCCTGAAGGTGCCGATCCAGGTGCGCCATGACGGCAAGCGGCACATTTTGGTCGAGGGCCTGCACCGGCTGGAGGCGGCGAAGTGGCTCGGCGAGACCGAGATCAACGCCTATTTGGTGCAGGCGCGCCGGCATTGACCGGACTGTCCGGCCCCGGCGCCGATGGCGGAACGCGCCGGGCTTTCGGTCCGGGTGGTGTGGGATTTGTTGATCGACTTCGACGTCCCGAAGCCAAAGCCGGTGAAGACGCACCCGGATGGTTGGGGAGGCACAGCCAAATCCGAGATGCGCAAGAACATCGGCATCACGGGGCGAAGTTTTTTGCCAACCCATGTCGGCACCAGGCCTATCCGCGCGTCCTCGGGACATCACGAGAACGACAGCCCATTCCGAGGAGCCAGACATGCTGAAGTCCACCCTGATCGCCCTTTTCGCCTCGGCCGCGGCCGTGCTGGCCATGCCGGCCGTCGCGGCCGCCGAGGAAGCCAAGGCGCAGCAGGCTGAAACGGTGACCGCGCCGGCGCCGGCCAGGAGCGGCCGCATCGCGGTGAACGGCATCGACTATTATTACGAAGTGCATGGCGCGGGCGAGCCGCTGCTGCTGCTGCATGGCGGGCTGGGCTCGACCGGCATGTTCGGACCCGTGCTGCCGGCCCTGGCGCAAGGCCGCACCGTCATCGGCGTCGACCTGCAGGGCCATGGCCGCACCACGCTGGGCGACCGGCCGATCGACTTGAAAGCCATCGGCGACGACCTGGCGGTGATCGTCAGGGAGCTCGGCTACGACAAGGTCGACGTGCTCGGCTATTCCTTCGGCGGCGGCGCCGGCTTGCGGCTCGCGGTTCAGCACCCCGATCTGGTGCGGCGCCTGGCTGTTGTCTCGGCCGGTTTTGCGCAGGACGGTTTTTATCCGGAGATGCTGCCGCAGCAGGCCGCCGTCGGCGCCGCGATGGCCGATATGATGAAGGACACGCCGATGTACCAGTCCTACGTCGCGATCGCGCCGAAGCCGGAGGATTTTCCAAGGCTGCTCGACCGCATGGGCGAGTATATGCGCAAGCCCTATGACTGGTCGGAGGACGTGAAGACGCTGAAGATGCCCGTCATGCTGGTCTATGGCGACAGCGACATGTACCGGCCCGAGCACATCGTGAAATTCTACCAGCTGCTCGGCGGCGGCCTGAAAGACGCCGGCTGGATGCGCGAGACCATGTCGCAGAACCGGCTGGCGATCATCCCCAACCGCACCCACTACGACGTCTTCTTCGCTCCCGAGCTGGCGACAACGGTCCGGCCATTTCTCGACGGCGAGACCAGGGTGAAGAGCTGGGACGAACTGGTGAAGGAGGGGCAGTGACATCCGCTGTCGCAGCCGTTCCATCGACGGCTTGCAGTTGGTACCCATCTAGCGATCGCGGAGACCTGCGCGCCAGAATGCGGTTCCCCGCCTCCACGGGAAACGCTATCCTGTCGCCGCAATACGGCGGTAGGTGGCGGGGATGGCGAGATATGAAGGCGGGTGTCTGTGCGGCGCGGTGCGCTATTGCGCTGAGGCGGCGCCGATCAACCAGCGCGTCTGCCACTGCCGGCTCTGTCAGAAGGCGATCGGCGCCGCATTCAACGCCCGCCTGCTGTTCCGCATCGAGGATGTCGCCTTCGACGGGCTGGTGGCGACCGTGCATTCCTCGCCCGACTTGAAGCGCGGTTTCTGCGCCAACTGCGGCACCACCATCTTCTCGCGCCGCGACGCCGCCGGCATTCTGGGCATCACCAGCGGCTCGCTCGACGACCCGTCGCTGTTCAGGCCGCAGATGCACATCTTCACCGCCTCCAGGCAGCCCTGGGTGAGGATCGACGACGGCCTGCCGCAATACGAGCAGGGCCCGCCGCCGGGCTGAGCGGATCTGCCGAAGCATCTCGCGTTTCACGCGGCGTTGCGGGCCAAGGTCGGCTGATTCGCGCATTCCGCTGGCCTGCATCGGCCCGCGGGTGTACTCTTCGCTCTCGGATGGGTCGGCCGACAGGGCTGGCCACGCGACCAGCCGGCGGTGTGGCGAGGAGCCGGTCACCGGCGCGCCGCGGTTGTCGCTCCGCAGGCGCGCCAAACCTCCCGCCGCTTGTCCCGCGCCGGTCGCCACGGCAGCGACGCGAAAGGAGACGGCGATGGGTATCGCGCTTACCATGCAGGAATATCTGGAAGACAACCACGTCCCTTACGACGTCGGGCGTCACAGCAAGACCGGGTCGTCGGCGATGACGGCGCAGGCCAGCCACGTGCCCGGCGGGGCGCTGGCCAAGGGCGTCGTGCTGAGATGGGACGGCAGCTACCTGCTGGCGGTGGTTCCGGCTTCGCGCCATGTCGACCTCGACAAGGTCTCCGCCCTGGTCGGCGAGCCCGTCGAACTCGCCAACGAGGACGAGGCGAGCGCGCTGTTCCCGGATTGCGACACCGGCGCCGTGCCGATCTTCGGCGCGCCCTACCGGGTGCCATGCGTGGTCGACGACCGGCTGGAGCGCCGAGACGACGTCTGGTTCGAGGGCGGCGACCACCGCACGCTCGTGCACGTCTCGGGCGACGGGTTCGGCCGGCTGATGTACGGCGTGCCGCACGGACGGATCAGCGGGTGAACGGGTTCGCTTCCGATAGAGGGATTTTCGGCGCGCGCGCCGTACCGCTCCTTGGCAGGGCGTCCCCGGCGACCAGCCAGTGCCTTCGTTCGGCAGAGTTGAATTCATTGGTGAGCGCACAGGGACTCGAACCCTGGACCTACTGATTAAAAGTCAGTTGCTCTACCGGCTGAGCTATGCGCTCCCACGGGGCGCGCGCGGCGCCCCCGAAAGTGCGGCGGACCATAGGGACAGCCGCTTGGGCGGTCAATCGCAAAAAATGCGGTTTTCGGTAATCCTCATCCGCGTAGCATGGCGACGATCCGCCACGGCAAGGTGATTGGAGCCGGGCGCGCTCCTTGTCTATATGCGGGCGGTCGAACGGGATACGGAAACATGGCGGTCGATGTCGGCTACCTGACGGCGGTGGGCGCGGGCGCGATCTCGTTCCTGTCGCCCTGCGTGCTGCCGCTGGTGCCGCCCTACCTCTGCTACATGGCCGGCGTGTCGGTCGAGGATTTCCGCAGCGATGCCCAGGTTGCCGCGCCGACGCCGGCGCGTCGCCGGCTGGCATTCACGGCAGTCGCCTTCGTGCTCGGCTTCTCCACCGTGTTCGTGGCGCTCGGCGCCGGCGCCTCCAGCATCGGCCGGCTGCTCAGGGTCTGGCAGGAGCCGCTGGCGATCGCCGCCGGCCTCGTCATCATCCTGATGGGGCTCAATTTTCTCGGCCTGATCAGGATTCCCTTCCTGTCGCGCGAGGCGCGCTTCCAGACGCGCGGCAAGCCGGCGAGCGCTGCGGCCGCCTATGTCATGGGCCTCGCCTTCGCCTTCGGCTGGACGCCCTGCATCGGCCCGGTGCTCGGACCGATCCTGACGCTGGCCGGCGGCAGCGCCACGGTCAGCGACGGGGCGCTGCTGCTCGCCGCCTATTCGCTCGGTCTCGGCATCCCCTTCCTCGTCGCCGCGCTGTTTTCGGGCGCATTCATGCGCTTCCTCGGGCGCTTCCGCGTCCATCTCGGGCGTGTCGAGAAGGCGATCGGCGCGCTGCTGGTCGTTGCCGGCGTGCTGTTCATGACCGGCGGCGTGCAGACGATGTCCTACTGGCTGCTCGAGACGTTTCCGGCGCTCGGCAGGCTCGGCTGAAGCGGCCTTCGCGGCCGTCATCAAGCCTGCTTTGTATCCGTTGTAAAAAACGGTGACCGGAGCGGGCGTTGGAAGCCGGCGCCGGCGATGCTAGAAGGGCGCGCCTCGAATCCTTTCCGCCGTCCCGCCAGGAAACCAAGAATGTCGTCGAGAAGCTGCCTGTCGATCGTCCTCGCAGCCGGTGAGGGCACCCGGATGAAGAGCAGCACGCCAAAAGTGCTGCACAGGATCGCCGGCCTGCCGATGCTGGCGCATGTGCTGAAGACGGCCGAGCAGGCAGGGGCCGAGCAGATGGCGGTCGTGGTCGGCCACGATTCGGATGCGGTGCGCAAGGCGGCCGCTTCCTTCGCCGCCGGGGCCGAAATATTCGTGCAGGAGCCGCGCCTCGGCACCGCGCATGCGGTGCTTGCCGCCCGCGAGGCCATCGCGCGCGGCTTCGACGACGTGCTGGTGATGTTTTCCGACACCCCGCTGATCGATGCCGGCGCGCTGATGCTGGCGCGCGCCAGGCTGGCGGAAGGGTTTGCGGTGGCGGTGCTGGGTTTCCGCACCGACCGGCCGACCGGCTACGGCCGGCTGATCGAGGACGGCGACGCGCTGGTCGCCATCCGCGAGGAAAAGGACTGCTCGCCGGCCGAAAAGCTGATCACCTTCTGCAACAGCGGCCTGATCGCGATTTCCGGGGCGCATGCGCTCAGCCTGCTCGACGGGATCGGCAACGACAACGCCAAGGGCGAATTCTACCTCACCGACATCGTCGCGCTCGCGAACCGGGCGGGGCTGAAGGCGGTCGCCATCGAGACGCCGTTCGAAAGCACGCTCGGCGTCAACACGCTGGCCGAGCTGGCCGAAGCCGAGGCGGTATGGCAACGCCGCCGCCGCCGCGAGGCGATGCTGGCGGGGGTGACGCTGGTGGCGCCCGACACCGTCTATTTCTCCCACGACACCGAGATCGCCGCCGACGCCTATGTCGAGCCGAACGTCTTCTTCGGTCCGGGCGTCAGGGTGGCGGGCGGCACGGTCATCCATGCCTTCAGCCATATCGACGGCGCCGACATCGGCCCCGGCAGTCATGTCGGGCCGTTCGCGCGGCTGCGGCCCGGCGCCACGCTCGCGGAAGGGGTGAAGGTCGGCAATTTCTGCGAGATCAAGAAGGCCAATATCGAGGCCGGCGCCAAGGTCAACCACCTGGCCTATGTCGGCGATGCGCGCGTCGGCGCCGGGGCGAATGTCGGCGCCGGCGTCATCACCTGCAACTATGACGGCTTCAACAAGGCTTTCACGGATATCGGCCGGGGCGCCTTCATCGGTTCCAATTCGGCGCTGGTCGCCCCGGTCAGCATCGGCGAGGGCGCCAACGTCGCTGCCGGCAGCGTCATCACCGAAGACGTCCCGGCGGACGCGCTGGCGTTCGGGCGGGCCCGCCAGAAGAACCTGCCGGAACGCGGACGCCGGCTGCGCGAGCGTCTGGCCTCGACCAAAAAATAGCCGGCCAACGATAACGGTTTGGAAGGTCCTGCCCAATAGACTTGTGCCGACAGCTCGCTGTCATCATCTGACACCGAAATTGATTATCATCCGCCGGACAGCTTCTTCTAAGGAAAGCGGAAGCTATTTTAAGTAGATCGGGGGTTTTCTCATGTGTGGCATTGTCGGAATCGTCGGCCAGTCGCCGGTCGCGCCGCTGATCGTCGATGCGCTGAAGCGCCTGGAATATCGCGGCTATGATTCGGCCGGCGTCGCCACCATCGAGGGCGGGACGCTGGCGCGGCGGCGCTCGCAGGGCAAGCTGATCAATCTGGAGCGCCGGCTCGGCGAGGAGCCGCTGGGCGGGCGAATCGGCATCGGCCACACGCGCTGGGCCACCCACGGCGTGCCCAACGAGGCCAACGCGCATCCGCATTTCTCCAACGGCGTGGCGATCGTCCACAACGGCATCATCGAGAATTTCGCCGAGCTGCGCGCCGAGCTGATGGCCGACGGCTACGTCTTCCATTCGCAGACCGACACCGAGGTCGTGGCGCATCTGATAGCCCGCGAGATCGCTCGCGGCGCCAATTCGGTCGAGGCCGCCTATCGCGCCCTCAGGCGGCTGGAGGGCGCCTTCGCCCTTGCCATCATGTTCAGCGACGACGAGGACCTGATCATCGGCGCGCGCAACGGCCCGCCGCTGGCGGTCGGGCATGGCGAGGGCGAGATGTTCCTCGGCTCGGACGCCATCGCGCTTGCCCCCTTCACCAACGCCATCACCTATCTGGAGGACGGCGACTGGGCGGTGCTGCGCCGCGACAAGGTCACCATCTTCGACATGGACCGCAACGAGGTGCGGCGCGACCGCCAGCAATCGCTCGGGACCAGTTTTCTCGTCGACAAGGGCAACCACCGGCACTTCATGGAGAAGGAGATCCATGAGCAGCCGGAGGTGATCTCGCATACGCTGGCCCACTATCTCGACTTCGTCGAGGGAACCACGCGCGCGCTCGACCTGCCGTTCGAGTTCAAGAACCTCGACCGAATCGCGTTGTCGGCCTGCGGCACCGCCTTCCTCGCCAGCTCGATCGGCAAGTACTGGTTCGAGCGGCTGGCCCGTCTGCCGGTCGACGCCGACATCGCCTCGGAATTCCGCTACCGCGAGATGCCGCTGTCGAAGAACAGCGCCGCGCTGTTCGTCTCGCAGTCGGGCGAGACGGCCGACACGCTGGCCTCGCTGCGCTACTGCCGCAGGGAAGGCATCCCGATCGGCGCCATCGTCAACGTGCGCGGCTCGACCATCGCGCGCGAGGCCGACGTGACGCTGCCGACCCTGGCCGGTCCGGAGATCGGCGTCGCCTCGACGAAGGCGTTCACCTGCCAGCTCTCCGTGCTCGCCTCGCTCGCCGTGCGCGCCGGCGTCGAGCGCGGCACGATCTCGCCCGAGCAGGAGAGGGTCCTTGTCCGCCATCTCGCCGAGGCGCCGCGCTACGCCAGCCAGGTGCTCAAGCTGGAAAGCCAGATCGAGGCCGTGGCGCACGAGCTGGCACGCTACCGCCACGTGCTCTATCTCGGCCGTGACACCAACTATCCGCTGGCGATGGAAGGCGCGCTGAAGCTCAAGGAAATCAGCTACATCCATGCCGAAGGGTATGCGGCGGGCGAGCTCAAGCACGGGCCGATCGCGCTGATAGACGAGAAGATGCCGGTGATCGTGATCGCGCCGCATGACCGCATCTTCGAAAAAACCGTGTCGAACATGCAGGAGGTCGCGGCGCGCGGCGGCAAGATCATCCTGATCACTGACAAGAAGGGCGCCGAGCACGCCACCATAAACGCGATGGAGACCATCGTGCTGCCGGACGTGCCGGAGATCATCACGCCGATCATCTATTCGCTGCCGATCCAGATGCTCGCCTATTTCACCGCCGTGGTGATGGGCACCGACGTCGACCAGCCGCGCAACCTCGCCAAGTCGGTGACGGTCGAATAGCGGCTTGAAACGTTCGTGAGGCGGCGGCGTTGTGGATTGTATCGCCGCCTCGGGAATGCTCTATTCCGGCGGTTCACAAACTCTCGGGCCCCGGATGAGCGACGCTCCGATCTCCCTTTCCGGCATGACGCGGATCAGGAACTACTTCCTGACCGGCGTGGTCGTGTGCGCGCCGCTGGCGATCACCGCCTATCTCGCCTGGAGCTTCATCCATTGGGTCGATTCCTGGGTGAAACCCTACCTGCCTTCGGCCTACAATCCCGATAACTACCTGCCCTTCGCGGTACCGGGCGTCGGCCTGATCGTGGCGCTGGTGCTGATCACGCTGATCGGCTTCCTCACCGCCAACATCATCGGCCGCTCGATCATCCGTTTCGGCGAGGGGCTGGTCGGCCGCACGCCGCTGGTGCGCGGCATCTACCGCGCGCTGAAGCAGATATTCGAGACGGTTCTCTCCAACAAGAACGAGATGTTCCGCACCGTCGGCCTGGTCGAATATCCGCGCACCGGGGTCTGGTCGCTGGTGTTCGTGGCCGGCGAGAAGGAGACCGAGATCAACGTCAGGCTGGACAAGCCGGGCGACCCGCTGGTCGCCGTGTTCATGCCGTGCACGCCCAACCCGACCACCGGCTTCCTGATGTATGTGCACAGATCCGAGATCGTGACGCTCGACATGAGCATCGAGGACGGCGCCAAGCTGATCGTCTCGGCCGGGCTGGTGGCGCCCGAATACAAGCGCAAGGTCGTCACAACCAAGGGTGAGCCCATCGACATCTCGCTCGCCAACCCGACACTGGAGAATCTTCGTACCGGCTCGTCCCGGCCGCACAGGTAGCTGGTCAGCCGGCGCGCAGCAGCCGCACCGCCTCGTCGCGGCCGAACAGGTAGAGCAGGGCGCGCACCGCCTCGCCGCGTTCCGAGGTCAGGCCGGGGTCGCGCGTGAGCAGCAGCCTGGCGTCGTCGCGGGCGATCTCCAGCAGATCGGCATGGAATTCCAGCCGCGCCACCTGAAAGCCCGGCGTGCCGGACTGGCGCGTGCCCAGCAACTCGCCTTCGCCGCGCAGCTTCAAGTCCTCCTCGGCGATGCGGAAACCGTCCTCGGTCTCGCGCATCACCGACAGCCGGCCGGTCGCGGTCTCGCCGAGCGGCGGCTTGTAGAGCAAGACGCAGGTCGAGGCCTTGGATCCGCGCCCGACCCGGCCGCGCAATTGGTGCAGCTGCGCCAGGCCGAAGCGCTCGGCATGCTCGATGACGATGATGGTGGCGTCGGGCACGTCGACGCCGACCTCGACCACCGTGGTGGCGACCAGCACGCGCGTCTCGCCCGCCTTGAAGGCGCGCATCGCCTCGTCCTTGTCGCGGCCCGACATGCGGCCATGCACGAGCCCGACAGCGGTATCCAACTCACGTTGAAGCGCCGTGTGGCGTTCCTCCGCCGAGGTCAGCTCGACCTCCTCCGATTCCTCGACCAGCGGGCAGATCCAGTAGATCTTCTGCCCCTCAGCCAGCGCGTCGGCGATGCGGCCGACCAGCTCGTCGTAGCGCTCGAAGGGCAGGGTGACCGTGCGGATCGGCTGGCGGCCCGCCGGCTTCTCGGTCAGCCGCGACACGTCCATGTCGCCGAAGGCGGTCAGCACCAGCGTGCGCGGGATCGGAGTGGCCGTCATCACCAGCATGTCGGGCGCCTCGCCCTTGGCCGTGATGGCGAGCCGCTGGTGCACGCCGAACCGATGCTGCTCGTCGACCACGGCGAAGGCCAGGTCGCGGAACCGCACTGTCTCCTGGAACAGCGCATGGGTGCCGACGACGATGTCGATCGCGCCGCTTTCCAAGCCGTCGAGGATCGCCGCCCGCTCGCGGCCCTTTTCGCGGCCGGTGAGCACGGCGACGCTGAGGCCGGCCTTCGCCGCAAGCGGGGCGATGGTGGTCAGATGCTGGCGCGCTAGAATCTCGGTCGGCGCCATCAGCGCCGCCTGTCCGCCGGCCTCCACCGCGCGCGCCATGGCAAGCAGCGCCACCACCGTCTTGCCGGAGCCGACGTCGCCCTGCAGCAATCTCAGCATGCGGTCGGGCTTTGCCATGTCGGCATCGATCTCGGCCAGAGCCTGCTCCTGGGAGGCGGTGAGCCGGTAGGGCAGGGCGGCTCGCAGGGCGGCGATGCGGGTGCCGTCGCCGACGAGCGGCCGGCCGGCGCGCTTGTGGACATTGGCGCGCACCAGCGCCAGCGACACCTGGCCGGCAAGGATCTCGTCATAGGCGAGCCGCCGCCACGCCGCCGCCTCCGGCGAGACATCGATCGGCTCGGCGGGATTGTGGATGCGCCGCAGCGCCTCGGCGAAGCTCGGAAACGTCTGACGCCTGAGCACGTCCGGGTCCTGCCACTCCGGCAGCTCCGGCAGGCGCGCCAGCGCCTGGCCGATGGCGCGGCGCAGCACCTTGGCATGCAGCCCGGCGGTCAGCGGATAGACCGGCTCGACCAGCGGCAGGTTTTCCGTCTGGCCGACCGTCGCGATGTGGTCGGGATGCACCATGGAAGGGCGGCCGTTGAACCAGTCCATGCGGCCGCTCACCACCACGTCCCCGCCGATCGGCAGGCTGCGTTCCAGCCAGGCGGCGTTGGCGTGGAAGAAGGTCAGCGCGATCTCGCCCGTCTCGTCGAAGGCATAGACGCGGTAGGGCACGGAGCGGTTTCCACGCGGCGGCGGCTGGTGCCGGTCGACGCGCAGCTCCAGCGTGACGATGGCACCCTGCGGCGCCAGAGCCACGCCCGGCCGGTTGCGGCGGTCGATGATGCTGTTGGGCAAGGTGAAGAGAAGGTCGCCGGCGCGTGCCGGGCGTGCAGTCAGGTCGGCCGGCACCACGTTCTCGATGAGAGCGCCGACCTTAGGACCGACGCCGTCGAGCGAGGTGATGGGGACGAACAGCGGATCGAGCAGGGAAGGGCGCATCTTCACCCTCCCCCTGGTGGGGAGCGTCGATCCGCGAAGCGGATCGGAGTGGGGGAGACGGCAGCATGCCCTTGTTGACCCCCACCCCGGGCCTGCGGCCCGACCCTCCCCACAAGGGGGAGGGTAAAGCGGCGGCGCGGTCGCGGCCAATCTCCCCCCTTGCGGGGGAGATGTCCGGCAGGACAGAGGGGGGTGCGACAAGGCGCGATATTCACACGAAAGCGGTTCACCGTCTGGATGTTAGGCTTCACTGCTGACAGCGCAAGGCTGACACCATCGTCTATCCACGCTATATGCGCCGCTCTGCACAGGGCGCCCCGATGACCGGAACCACACCCTCCAGCCACGATCTGGATCCCCGCCGGCGAAAGCTGCTGTTCCGCTCATGGCATCGCGGCATGCGCGAGACCGACCTGATCCTCGGCTCGTTCGCCGATGCCCGCATCCATGCCTTGACCGAGGCCGAACTCGACCAATATGAGGGGCTTCTCGACATTCCCGACACCGTGCTCCTGCCGTGGATCACCGGAGAGCAGCCGGTGCCGGACAGGCTCCAAAGCGAAATCCTGCAAAAGATCGTCGCCTTTCGCCAGGCGATGACGTTCCGATAAGCCATGCCCCTGACCGAAAAACTCGGCCTGCGCAAAGACCGCACCGGCGCTGTCATGATCGACGGCGTCGCCGAAGGTTTTGAGGCCTTCGCCCTCGCCACCCTGTCGGCGGAAGCCGCGCCGGACGGTCCCGTCGTCTTCGTGGCGCGCGACGGCCAACGCCTGCCGATGATCGCCGATGCGCTTACCTTTGCCGCGCCGGACCTGCCGGTGCTGGAATTCCCGGCCTGGGACTGCCTGCCCTACGACCGCGTCTCGCCCGGAGCCGATGCGACGGCGCGCCGTGTCGAGGCGATGACCGCCATGGCCGCACTTGCCAAGAGCCCGCACCGCGCCGTGATCCTGACGACGGCCAACGCGCTGGTGCAGCGCATGCCGCCTCGCGCCGTCGTCGAAGCGCAGACGTTCCGCGCCAGGACCGGCAACCAGGTCGACATGAAGGCGCTGATCGAGCGGCTGGAGACGTCGGGCTTCGACCGTGTCGCCACCGTCCGAGAAGTCGGCGAATATGCGGTCCGCGGCGGCATCCTCGACCTGTTCGCGCCCGGCGCGCCCGACGCGCTGCGCCTCGACTTCTTCGGCGACACGCTGGATTCGATCCGCGCCTTCGACGTCGCCACCCAGCGCACCACCGGCCAGCGCACCGAGATCGTGCTGCAGGCGATGAGCGAGGTGGCGCTGACGGCCGAGACCATCAGCCGCTTCCGCCGCAGCTATATCGAGGCCTTCGGCGCGCCGAACCGCGACGACGCGCTTTATGCGGCCGTCAGCGAGGGCCGCCGCTTCGCCGGCATGGAGCACTGGCTGCCCTTCTTCTACGATCGCCTGGAGACGCTGTTCGACTATGTGCCGGACGCGCCCTTCGTCTTCGACCATCTGGCGCGCGAGGCGATCGGCGAGCGCCATACCTTGATCGAGGACTATTACCAGGCCCGCCACGGCCAAGTCGCCGGGGCGATGAAAGACGCCGTGCCCTACCGCCCGGTGCCGCCGGCGCTGATGTATCTGACGCCCGACGACATCGCCGCCGCCTTGCCCGACCGGCTGTCGGCGGAGTTCACGCCCTTCGCCGCGCCGGACGCCGGCGGCCGCCAGGTTCTGCATGCCGGCGCGCGGCAGGGCCGCGGCTTCGAGCTTGAGCGCGCCGATCCCAACGCCAACGTCTTCCAGGCGGCCGTCGATCACATCGCCGCGCTGCGCGCCGGCCGGCGCAAGGTCGTCGTCGCTGGATGGACGGAAGGCTCGCGCGACCGGCTGGCGCAAATTCTGGGCGAGCATGGGCTCGGCAATCTGAAGCCGGTGGCGACGCTGGCCGAGGTCGAAAAGCTCTCGGCCGGGCAGGCGGGCCTGACGGTCCTGCCGCTCGAATCCGGCTTCGAGACCGATGCCTTTGCCGTCATCGCCGAGCAGGACATTCTGGGCGACCGCCTTGTCCGCCGGCACAAACGCAGGAAGGCCGCCGACTTCATAGCGGAAGCCTCGTCGTTGTCGGCGGGCGACATCGTCGTGCACAGCCAGCACGGCATCGGCCGCTTCGTCGGCCTGAAGACCATCGAGGCGCTCGGCGCGCCGCATGACTGCCTGGAGCTGCATTATGCCGGCGACGACCGGCTGTTCCTGCCGGTCGAGAACATCGAGCTTCTGTCCCGCTACGGCTCGGACGGCTCCGAGGCTGCCCTCGACAAGCTCGGCGGCGGCGCCTGGCAGGCGCGCAAGGCGAAACTGAAGCGCCGGCTGCTGGAGATGGCCGGCCAGCTGATCCGGCTGGCCGCCGAGCGGCAGATGCGCGGCGCGCCCGCCTTTAACCCACCGGCCGGCGTCTATAGCGAGTTCGCCGCCCGCTTCCCCTATGAGGAGACCGACGACCAGCAGCGCGCCATCGACGCCGTCATGGACGACCTTGCCGCCGGCAAGCCGATGGACCGGCTGATCTGCGGCGACGTCGGCTTCGGCAAGACGGAAGTGGCGCTGCGTGCAGCATTCCTCGCCGCAATGGAGGGATTCCAGGTGGCGGTGGTCGTGCCGACCACGCTTTTGTCGCGCCAGCATTTCAAGACCTTCACGCAGCGCTTCTCCGGCCTGCCGCTGGTCATCCGCCAGGCGTCGCGCATGGTTCCGGCCAAGGAGCTGGCCGAGACCAAGAAGGGCATCGCCGACGGCAGCGTCGACATCGTCGTCGGCACGCATGCCCTGCTCGGCTCGTCGATCAGCTTCAAGCGGCTCGGCCTGCTGATCATCGACGAGGAGCAGCATTTCGGCGTCAAGCACAAGGAGCGGCTGAAGGAGCTCAAGAGCGACGTGCATGTGCTGACGCTGTCGGCCACGCCGATCCCGCGCACATTGCAGCTGGCGCTCACCGGCGTGCGCGAGCTGTCGCTGATCGCTACGCCGCCGGTCGACCGGCTGGCGGTGCGCACCTTCATCTCGCCCTTCGACCCGCTTGTCATCCGCGAGACGCTGCTGCGCGAGCGCTATCGCGGCGGCCAGAGTTTTTATGTCGTGCCGCGCATTTCCGATCTTCCCGAAATCCGCGAGTTCCTGCATTCGTCGGTGCCGGAGCTGAAGGTCGCCACCGCCCACGGCCAGATGCCGCCGGGCGAGCTCGACGACATCATGAACGCCTTCTACGACGGCCAGTACGACGTGCTCCTGTCCACCACCATCGTCGAATCCGGGCTGGACATCCCGACCGCCAACACGCTGATCGTGCACCGCGCCGACATGTTCGGCCTCTCCCAGCTCTACCAGCTGCGCGGCCGCGTCGGACGCTCCAAGACGCGGGCCTATGCGCTGTTCACGCTGCCGGCCAACCGGAAGCTCACAGACACCGCCGATCGGAGGCTTAAGGTGCTGCAATCGCTCGACACGCTCGGCGCCGGCTTTCAGCTCGCCAGCCACGATCTCGACATCCGCGGCGCCGGCAATCTGCTGGGCGAGGAGCAGTCCGGCCACATCAAGGAGGTCGGCTTCGAGCTCTACCAGCAGATGCTTGAGGAGGCGGTGGCGGAGATCCGCGGCACCGGCGAGGTGTCGGACGGCGACTGGTCGCCGCAGATCGCCATCGGCACGGCTGTGATGATCCCGGAAGGCTACGTTCCGGACCTGCAGCTCAGGCTGGCGCTCTACCGCCGCCTGGCCGATCTCGACACGCCGGAAGAAATCGACGGCTTCGCCGCCGAGCTGATCGACCGTTTCGGGCCGCTGCCGCAGGAGGTCGAGCACCTGATGAAGATCGTCTTCATCAAGGGCCTGTGCCGGAAAGCCAATGTCGAGAAGCTGGACGCCGGGCCGAAGGGCGTGGTCATCCATTTCCGCAAGCGCGAATTCGCCGATCCGGCCGGTCTGGTGCGCTATATCGGCGAGCAGGGCTCGATGGCGAAGATCCGGCCGGACCAGAGCGTCGTCTTCATCCGCGACTGGCCGAACGCCGACAAGCGTCTCGCCGGCTCGGCCGTGGTGATGACGCAGCTGGCGCGGCTGGCGACGAAGGCGGCCTGACGCGGCTCGCGGGCATTGAAGTCAAGACTCGGGTCGGCGGCATCCGGCCGAAGGCCGATTGTTATCAGGCAGGTTTGCCGGCTTCGCCAAGCGAAACGGCACTGCCGGACAGCACCTATCGCCGCCAGACCGCGAAAAAATCCGCGCCGGCCGCTTATGCTTAGCTTCTCGGGCCCGGCCGAGGTGCCGTCACGACGTGTCGGGGCGCTGCAAGGCGTCGAAGGCAAGCCCGTGCAGTTCGTTCAGCACCTCGCGCACCTCGTGGTCGGGCTTTCGCCGCCAGCCCGGCGGCCGGCCGGGCTTCAGCGGCCTTGTCCGGCGAAGCCGGCGCGTGCCGGTTTCCCGCTCCTGCGCGAGGGCGGCGTCATGGCGCGCCCGCCAGCGGGCGAAACGTCTCGCCTGGCCCGGCAGGTCGTCGAGCGCGGCGGCCAGCGCCTGCAGCCGCAGGACGAGGCGCGTCGCGCTCACGGGGTCGTCAGGCGACGGCGGCGGCGGGATGCGGAACGGCTCGCTGTAGCCGGGAAAGGAGATGCGCGGCACGCTCCTGGGGACCCACCAGGCACGGCCGCTCCAGGGCCGGGGCATGCGCAGCGGATCGAGCAGGGGCAGCGATGGGACGCGCCGTGCGGGGTTTTGCGCAGGCGGCGGCATGCCGGGACGGCCGGCCTTGCGCGGCATCGCCGGCCTCGGCTTGCTGGGGCACGGCGCCGGCAAGGTCACAACCAGGCCGCGCGCCGCCACGATGATCAGCCGCCGCACCGCCGCCTCGGCCGGATGCAGCAATTTGACCACGGCCCGGTGGAGGCGGCGCGGCAGGGTAAGGGAAGGGGACAGTGCGGGGGACAGTTCACTTTTTTCGGCCCGCGCCACCTCTTCACCGCTGCCGCCTTTCCGCCGAAAGAAAGTGAACTGTCCCCCGAGTTCCCTGGAGTCCAACCCGGCCATGGCGATGAGCATGGCGAGGATACGCTTCAGCGCCTCGCGATTTCTCTCGATTGCCACGGTCCAGTCCATTGCCGCTCCTTTCCAGCACGGGCGGCGAAAGTATCGCTCCGGCAGGGAGGGGCGGGGATAAACTCGGGGAAAATAATCCTGACAAATACTGACAATGGCAGCCAGGAGCGAGCCTGGCATGAGTTGCCGGGACGGCTCGTCACCGGGCAGCACGGACAAGCGTCTGCCGTCACCGCGGCATGGATTTCGGCTCGCGGGCGCCATGCCGCACGCCGACTATAATGACTTCCTGATCCGTCACTTCGTAGAAGATGAGATAGGGGTAGGGCGTCGCTGCGATGCGTCGCAGGTGACGATTGGTTGTCCGTCGCCCGCTGTGAGGCTGCTGGACCAGAAGGTCGAGGATCACTTGAATACGCCGCTATACGCGTCGCGCGCCTTGGGGCGATTGTTTATCTATGTAGGCGAGAATGCGGACGAGTTCGGCGGCTGCTCTTGGTGTGTAGCGAAGCCTCACAGCCCGCATTTCGCCCAGATGGCGCGTACCTCGTCCTCGCTCGCGAATTCACGGCGAGCGGCTTGCGCCAGCGATTCGGACAGGGATGCCTCTTCCTCGGCCGTGAGCTGAACTGGCGGTTGTTCTTCGCCGGCCAACTCGAGGACAAGGCGGGCAATGTCGTCCTGAACCGATGCAGGGAGATTGCGGGCGGCCTCTACCGCGCGGTCGAAAAGCTGCGTCATCGCCGCATTATGGCGTGGACGACTGTCCAAGGGAAGCCTTCCCCTTCTCCGCCGCCACCTGCCTGATCGCATCCACCAGCGTTTCCGTCTCCTGCGCGCCCATCACCGCATAGCGGCTGTCGAGCAGGAAGCAGGGCACGCCGGTGATGCCCATACTCGAAGCCGTCGCCACCTCCGTCTCCACAGCCTCGCGGTCGGCGTCGGTGGCCAGCATCGCTTCGACGACGGCGGCGTCCATGCCGGCCTCGCGTGCGGCCTGCACCAGCACGGCGTGGTCGCCGATGTTGCCGCCTTCCTCGAAATAAAGGGCGAACAGCCGCTTGACGAGGCGGTTCTGCGCGTCCGGCGCGCCGCTGGCGGCCCAGCGGATGAGGCGGTGCGCGTCGAGGGTGTTGGGCGCCACCTTTATGGCGTCGAAGGCGAAGGATATGCCCTCGGCCTCGCCCAGCGGCTCGATGCGCTGGTGGATCTGGCGGATGCGCTCCTCGCTGCCGAACTTCGCCAGCATGTATTGCCTGCGATCCGTGCCTTCCGGCGGAACGGTGGGGTCGAGCTGGAACGGCCGCCAGTTCACCGTGACGTCGATGTCGGCCAGGCCGGCGATCGCGCTTTCCAGACGCTTCTGGCCGACATAGCACCAGGGACAGACGACGTCGGACACCACGTCGACGGTTACGGACTGCCGTTCGCTCATCGAATGTCTCCCGGTTTCAGTTGGGTGCTCGTACCTTCAGTTAGGCTTCCGCCACCATGTCGGCAACTGGTAGCCGTAGAGCGACGTTTCGGCCGGGTGTTCCAGATAGGTCCAGTAGGCGAGATACTGTTTTGGATTGTACTGCATCGGCACCATGTAGGCGCCCGAGATCAGCAGCCGGTCGAGCGCCCTGACCGCGGCGACGTAGTCGTCCTTGTCGCGGGCGTTGAGCATGGCCTGCATCGTCGCGTCGATGGCCGGGTCCGCCACCCCCGCAAGGTTGAACGAGCCCTCGACATTGGCCGATTCCGAGCCCCAGCGGAAAGTCTGCTCGATGCCCGGCGACAGCGATCCGAGGAAGCCGGTGGCGCCGATCAGCACGTCGAAATTGAAGCGCTGCTTGCGCATCTGGATCTGGTCGGCCTCCAGCGTGCGGATCGAGACGGCGATGCCGATCCTGGCCAATGTGCGCTGGTAGACGGCGGCAAGCCGCTGCTCGCTGTCGGAGGAGGTCAGGATCTCGAAGGCGAGCGGCTGGCCGTCGGGGCCGACGAGCGCGGCACCGTCGAGCCGATAGCCCGCCGTCTTCAGCAGGTCGAGCGCCGCCTTCAGCGCCTTGCGGTCGCGCCCCGAGCCGTCGGTCACGGCCGGCCGCCAGCTTCCGTCCATCACCTCGGGCGTCACCGCGTCGGGGTAGGGGGCGAGAAGGGCCTTTTCCCTGTCGCCGGCCGGCCGGCCGAGTGCCGAGAGTTCCGAATTCTGCCAATAGCTCGCCAGCCGGTCGTAGCGGCCGTCGAACATGTTCTTGTTCACCCATTCGAAGTCGTACAGCATGGCCAGCGCCCGGCGCACGCGCGGGTCGGAAAATTTCGGCAGCCGCGTGTTGAACAGGAAGCCGGTGACCACCGGCGGCACGCCCATGGTGAACTCGCCGACGGTGGCGCGGCCGTCCTTGAGCGCGGGGAAGTCGAAGTCGCGCTTCAGCTTGAGCGGGTCGGCGACGGGATAGACCGAGCAGATGCCCTTCTTGAACGCCTCGAACAGCGAGTTCTCGTTGAGGAAATACTCGATGGCGATGCTGTCGAAATTGTCGAAGCCGCGCTTGGAAGGCAGGTCGCGCGCCCAGTAGTCGGGGTTGCGCTTGTAGACGATGCGCTGGCCGGCAACGACCTTGTCGATGGTGTAGGGCCCGCTGCCGACGATCGGGTCGAGGGTGGTGTGGTCGAACGTCTCCTTGTCGAAGCCGTGCTTCGGCAGGATCGGCGTCATCGCGACGATCAGCGGGAATTCGCGGTCGGCCCGGTCGTTGAAGGTGAAGCGCACCGACAGCGGGCCGGTCTTCTCCAGCCTGGCGATGCCCTTCATCCGGTCGCTGTAGGGCGGCCGGCCCTTTTCCGTGAAGACCTCGTAGGTGAAGATGACGTCTTCCGGCGTCACCGGGCGGCCGTCCGACCATTTTGCCTTCGGATCGAGATTGAAGGTCGCCACCTTGCGGTCGGGCGTGATGTCGACCGATTCAGCCAGCAGGCCGTAGAGCGAGAACGGCTCGCCCAGGTTGCGCTGCATCAGCGGCTCGAAGACGAGGTTGCCGTAGATCGTGTCGATCACGCCGCGCGCCGTGGTGCGCAGGCTCCTGATGATGAACGGGTTGAGGTTGTCGAAGCTGCCGACCACGCAATAGGTGATGCCGCCGCCCTTCGGCGCGTCGGGATCGGCATAGGGGAAATGCGTGAAATCGGCGGGCAGGGCCGGCTCGCCCTGCATGGCGATGGCGTGCTTCGGCTCCGCCACGGCGGACGCCGGCATGGCAATGGCGGCAAGCGCTGCGCAGAGCGCGAGAAGGGGACGTCGCATGGCGGAAATCCGCAGGGATCACGATGATTCGTGTTCCACACTACCATGATGTCGTTAATATGGGGCCGGTTGGCCGGTGCTCGGAGGCGGCGCCTTCCTGGCTGACCCCGCGCGTTTGTTGCGCTCCGAGGCTGGATTTACGGCGCCGACGGCTGTACAGGCGTGCCCGAGTCATGCTGTTGCCGCATTTGCGCAACAGGTAGCCGCCATGCACGGCGCTTCACGCCGTTCCGGATCATTGAGAGGAAAGGTCAAGATGACGAGCTCGAAAACCGACAGGTTCCGTCTTTCGGTGCTGTCCGCAGGCGTCGTCGGGTTGCTCGCCACGGGTCTTGCCCCGGCGTCGGCTCAGCAGCAGCAGCAGCTTCCGCAGGGCTGGTTCAAGGCCTGCACGAAGCAGGAGGAAGTCGACATCTGCAACGTGCAGAACATCATCACCGCATCCAACGGACAATTGGTGACCGGCATCAGCCTGATCGAGCTGAAGGGCAAGATCAACCGCAAGGTCTTCCAGGTGACCGTGCCGACCGGGCGCCTCGTGCCGCCCGGCATTGGCTTGCAGGTCGACAACGGCAAGGCGCAGAAGCTCGACTACGTCATCTGCTTCCCGGACCGTTGCGTCGCCGAGGTCCAGCTTTCCGACCAGCTCGTCGGCAACTTCAAGAAGGGCTCGGAGCTCACGCTGACCTCCGTCAACTTCCAGAACCAGCCCAATCCGGTGAAGGTGTCGCTGCAGGGCTTCACCGGCGCCTATGACGGCGCGCCGCTGCAGCAGTCCGACATCGAGGACCGCCAGAAGAAGCTCCAGGAATTCGTTTCGAAGAACAACGAGGACTTCGCCAAGAAGCTCAAGGAAGAGCAGGACAAGGCGAAGACCGCCAACTGACATCGACGCAAACGGACGGACGATACAGAAAGAAGCGGGGCGTCGTCCCCGCTTTTTTGATGCGCCGCGGCAGGCGAGGCCGCAGGGCGAGGCCAGTCGGGCACGCGGCAAATCGACAGCCGGCTCACGAGCCGCGAAGCGGCCGCCTTTCGCGGGGCCACAGCACGTCGTTTCGGCTCGGACACAGATACGGTGCGACGGGAAATGCCGCCGCCTCTCGCGGCCGCGCGCACGTCGTTTCTCCGCGTTCCGTCAAAAGTAGCTGAAAAATCTGCACAAAAAAAATGCAAGGCACAAGGCCTTGCAATTTTAACGCGTCCGATCTGCTTTCCGGTGTCCGGCGGCAGCAATTTCTCGCGCCTAGATCGCATCCTCCCAAGACTTGACCGCGTAGGAAAGCGAATTGCTCATCGCCTTCTCGGTTATGTGGAGGCACCTTAGAACAAGGGAGGACAAATTGTCACGGAAAATTTTGACGGGAAACAGCCTTTGATGTGCTGCACTGCACAATAGAACGGCATTCCTTGCACGAAAAAAAGACAGTTGTCCCGAGGCCCGGCGGAGCGCTTCGGACGGCCGGGTTTTCTTCCTGTCATGAAATCGCTATGAAGCGCGTGCAGACCCTCCCGCCTGCCGCCGATTCCGGCGCCTTTCCAGCACCAACGGACCTTTCATGCGGCTGTCGCGCTATTTCCTGCCGATCCTCAAAGAAACGCCCCGCGAGGCCGAGATCGTGTCGCACCGGCTGATGCTGCGCGCCGGCATGATCCGCCAGCAGGGGCAGGGCAGCTTCTCCTGGCTGCCGCTGGGCAAGCGGGTGCTCGACAAGGTGTGCCGCATCGTGCGCGAGGAGCAGGATCGCGCCGGCGCGTTGGAGATCCTGATGCCGACGATCCAGTCGGCCGAGCTGTGGCGCGAGAGCGGCCGCTACGACGACTACGGCAAGGAGATGCTGCGCATCAAGGACCGCCAGGACCGCGACATGCTGTTCGGCCCGACCAACGAGGAGATGGTGACGGAAATCTTCCGCTCCTACGTCAAGTCGTACAAGGACCTGCCGCTCAACCTCTACCATATCCAGTGGAAGTATCGCGACGAGGTACGGCCGCGCTTCGGCGTGATGCGCAGCAGAGAATTCCTCATGAAGGACGCCTATTCCTTCGACCTCGACTACGAGGGCGCCAGGGCGGCCTACAACCGCATGTTCGTGTCCTATCTCAGGACGTTCACGCGGCTGGGGCTGCAGGCGATCCCGATGCGCGCCGACACCGGCCCGATCGGCGGCGACCTCAGCCACGAGTTCATCATCCTGGCCGACACCGGCGAGAGCCAGGTCTTCTGCCAGCGCGATTTCCTGTCGCTGCCGGTCCCCGGCGAGGATACCGACTTCAGCGACGACGCCGAGATCGGCGGCATCGTCAAGGAGTGGACGACGCCCTACGCGGCGACCGACGAGATGCATGACGAGGCCGCGTGGGAGCGGATACCCGAGGCCGAACGGCTGTCGGCGCGCGGCATCGAGGTCGGCCATATTTTTCATTTCGGCGAAAAATACTCGAAGCCGATGGGCGCCAAGGTGGCGGGGCCGGACGGCAAGGACCATTTCGTCTCGATGGGCTCCTACGGCATCGGCCCGTCGCGCCTGATCGCGGCCATCATCGAGGCGAGCCATGACGAGAACGGCATCATCTGGCCGGAATCGGTGGCGCCCTTCGACGTGGCGCTGATCAACATGAAGGCCGGCGACGCCGATTGCGACAACGCCTGCGACGGCCTCTACGCGGCGCTGACGGCGGCGGGCCGCGACGTGCTCTACGACGACACCGACCAGCGGCCGGGCGGAAAATTCGCGACCGCCGACCTGGTCGGCCTGCCCTGGCAGGTGATCGTCGGCCCGCGCGGCGCGGCGAGCGGCGAGGCCGAGATCAAGAAACGGGCGACCGGCGAGCGCAGCACCGTGCCGCTGGCCGAGGTGGTGGCGCGGCTTTCGGGCAAGTCGGCATGACGGACAAGAAGTCGGCCGGCGCATCGGCCGGGGCCGGGGCGTTCTCGCCCTTCGAGCGCATGGTCGCCTGGCGCTATCTGCGCTCGCGCCGCAAGGAGACGGTGATCTCGGTCATCGCCTCGATCTCCTTCTTCGGCATCATGCTGGGCGTGGCGACGCTGATCATCGTCATGGCCGTCATGAACGGCTTCCGCGCCGAGCTGCTCACCCGCATCCTCGGCATCAACGGCCATGTCATCCTGTCGCCGGTCGACCTGCCGCTCGACGACTACGAAGCCATCGCCACGCGCATCGACGGCGTGCCGGGCGTCCGCTACGCCATCCCGATGGTCGACGGCCAGGTCTTGGCCTCCGGCATCGCGGGGCCCGGCAGCGGCGCGCTGGTGCGCGGCATGCGCGGCGCCGATCTGGCCCGGATCACGCTGGTCGCCAACAACATCCGCCAGGGCTCGCTGGTCGGCTTCGACACAGGCGAGGGCGTCGCCATCGGCCAGCGCATGGCCGACAATCTCGGCCTGGTGCTCGGCGACACGATCACGCTGGTCTCGCCGGAAGGCGACGCCACGCCATTCGGCACCACGCCGCGGGTAAAGACCTATCCGGTGACGGCGATCTTCGAAGTGGGCATGTCGGAATACGATTCCTCGATCATCTTCATGCCGCTCGGCGAGGCGCAGCTCTATTTCAACCTGGAGCGGCAGGCGCAGACCATCGAAATCTTCGTCGACAACCCGGACGGCGTCGACGCGCTGAAGCCGCAGATCGAGGAGGCGGCGGGGCGCCCCGTCTACCTGTCCGACTGGCGCCAGCGCAACCAGACCTTCTTCTCGGCGCTGCAGGTCGAGCGCAACGTCATGTTCATGATTCTTACGCTGATCGTGCTGGTGGCGGCGCTCAACATCATCTCCGGGCTGATCATGCTGGTGAAGGACAAGGGGCACGACATCGCCATCCTGCGCACCATGGGCGCCACGCGCGGCGCCATCCTGCGCATCTTCCTGATGACGGGTGCGGCGATCGGCGTCGCCGGCACAGTCGCCGGCGTGGTGCTCGGCGTCGTCGTCTGCCTGAACGTCGAGAAGATCAGGCAGTTCTTCTCCTGGCTCTCCGGCACCGAGCTGTTCAGCCCGGAACTCTATTTCCTCAGCCAGCTGCCGGCCCGCATGGACTTCAGCGAGACGATGACCGTCGTCCTGATGGCGCTGGTGCTTTCCTTCATAGCGACCATCTTTCCGGCCTGGCGCGCCGCGCGGCTCGATCCGGTCGAAGCGCTGCGGTACGAATGACATGGCTGCCGACGTCGTCATCGAACTGAAGGCGGTCGAGCGCCACTACGTGCAGGGCCAGCGCAAGCTGACCATCCTCAACGGCGTCGATTTCTCGCTGCATCGCGGCGAGATGGTGGCGCTGGTGGCGCCGTCCGGAACCGGCAAGTCGACGCTGCTGCACACCGCCGGCCTGCTCGAGCGGCCGGATGCCGGCGACGTCATCCTGGCGGGCCGCGCCTGCGGGCGGCTCTCCGACGACGAGCGGACGGCCATCCGCCGCAACGACATCGGCTTCGTCTACCAGTTCCATCACCTGCTGCCGGAGTTCTCGGCGGTGGAGAACATCATGATGCCGCAGCTGGTGAAGGGGCTGCCGGCGACCGAGGCGCGGACACGCGCCATGCAGCTGCTCGACTACATGCAGATCGCCAAGCGCGCCGAGCACCGGCCGGCGGAGCTGTCGGGCGGCGAGCAGCAGCGCGTGGCGATCGCCCGGGCCGTCGCCAATGCGCCGCTGGTGCTGCTTGCCGACGAGCCGACCGGCAATCTCGACCCGACGACGGCCTCCTACGTGTTCGACGCGCTGTCGGCGCTGGTGCGCCAGTCCGGCCTGGCGGCGCTGATCGCCACCCACAACCACGAGCTGGCGCGCCGCATGGACCGCCGCGTCACCCTGTCCGAGGGGCACGTCGTGCCGCTGTGACGGCGGGGAATTGCGGGCATTTATTCTTCCGTTCGCGGGGCCGTGTGAGCGGGCTGTCGCATAAAGAAAGTAGGCTGCCGTCTCCGCTCCACATTGCCTTTTGCAGCACTTTGGCTAAGACGGGCGCGAAAATTCAATCGATCCAATCCGGAGGGACTTCATGACGGCGATCGTCGACATCATCGGCCGCGAGATTCTCGACAGCCGCGGCAACCCGACCGTCGAGGTGGACGTGGTGCTGGAGGACGGGTCGATGGGCCGCGCCGCGGTCCCCTCCGGCGCCTCGACCGGCGCGCATGAAGCCGTCGAGCTGCGCGACGGCGGCGCCCGCTATCTCGGCAAGGGCGTCGAGCGTGCGGTCGAGGCCGTCAACGGCGAGATATTCGAAGCGATCGGCGGCATGGAGGCGGAGAGCCAGATCGCCATCGACGCCACCATGATCGAGCTCGACGGCACGCCCAACAAGGGCCGGCTCGGCGCCAACGCCATCCTCGGCGTGTCGCTGGCAGTCGCCCGCGCCGCCGCCGAAGCCTCCGACCTGCCGGTCTACCGCTATGTCGGCGGCGCTTCCGCCCATGTGCTGCCGGTGCCGATGATGAACATCATCAACGGCGGCGCCCATGCCGACAATCCGATCGATTTCCAGGAGTTCATGATCATGCCGGTCGGCGCGCCGTCGCTGCGCGAGGCCGTGCGCTGGGGTTCGGAGATCTTCCACACGCTGAAGAAGGGCCTGAAGGAAGCCGGCCACAACACCAATGTCGGCGACGAGGGCGGTTTCGCCCCCAATCTGAAGAGCGCGCAGGCAGCACTCGACTTCGTCATGGGCTCGATCGAGAAGGCCGGCTTCAAGCCGGGCGAGGAGGTGGCGCTGGCGCTCGATTGCGCGGCCACCGAGTTCTTCAAGGACGGCAACTACGTCTATGAGGGCGAGAAGAAGACCCGCGATCCCAAGGCGCAGGCGAAGTATCTGGCAAAACTCGCCGCCGACTATCCGATCATCTCGATCGAGGACGGTCTTGCCGAGGACGACTGGGAAGGCTGGAAAATCCTGACCGACCTGATCGGCAAGAAGACGCAGCTGGTCGGCGACGATCTGTTCGTCACCAACACGGCGCGGCTGCGCGACGGCATCAAGATGGGCGTCGCCAACTCGATCCTGGTCAAGGTCAACCAGATCGGCTCGCTGTCCGAGACCCTCGACGCGGTCGAGACCGCTCACAAGGCCGGCTATACGGCCGTCATGTCGCACCGCTCGGGCGAGACCGAGGATTCGACCATCGCCGATCTGGCGGTGGCCACCAATTGCGGGCAGATCAAGACCGGCTCGCTGGCCCGCTCCGACCGCACCGCGAAATACAACCAGCTCATCCGCATCGAGGAGGAACTGGGCAAGCAGGCGCGTTATGCCGGCCGGGGCATTTTGAGGGGGTAGAGGCTGTTGCCGGCATCTTCTCCCCGTCCTTCACGGGGAGAAGATGCCAGCAGGCAGATGAGGGGACGGCCCTGACCTCGAAGATTGCGCAGCCCCTCACCTTAGCCTCTCTCCGTGAAGGACCTGTCGGATTCACGCATTTCGCTGGCGACGGGCGATGCCAAGTGCCGATTGCCGTGACCGCCTCTGGCTTCGCCACCGTCGAGACCTGTTGAGATGGACGGCGCCCGACGGCATCAAATGTGCCAGAGTGAGGTCGTCAGATATCAAACAGGGAGCCGTCCACCCAACAGGTCTCGGAGGCGGCGAAGTCAAAGCCGGCGAAGACGTTTCTGCCCACCACAACTCTGCTGCCGACATGTGCCTATGCCCTGGCGTCGGGGGAGAGGGGGCGAGCAACTGCTTGCCAACAGGGACAGGCAAGCCGCCGCCCGTCGCTCATTTCGGCAGGGCGAGCCGCGCGCCGTCGCGCAGCGGGATGCCGGTGCGCTTCTCCCACAGGGTCATGGCGAAGACGATCATCATCGCCGCCTCCTTCGCCGTCTGCTCGGTCATGCCGCCAAAGCAGGTGCCGTCGCCCTCGGCGTCGAGCTTCACGCAGCAGCGGCCGGAGCGCTGGCAGGCTTTTCGGCGGCAGCGCTGCGGCGCGCCGCTGTTGCTCGCCGAAAGCCGCAGCGCGTCGGCGAACATCTCGCGCATGTCGGGGGTCATGTACTGCCAGCGGCCTTCGCCGCCAAAATCGTCGTCATCCATGCCGATCATGAAAACCTCCTATCGGCGCGCGCGTTTCATCTTCGCCACGCCCTGCGGTTGCAGTCTGGCCATTGAAAGTGGGAAGCGGGGCGCGAGGCCGAGCCTCTTATTTTTTTATCTGGCGCGACGGACGCGCCCCGCCGGCGTTCTTGCCCGTCCGCTAGCGCCGCATTTGCGCGGGTGTCGCGGCTGGGGCCCGGATCTCCAGCTTTCGCCAGCCGCGCACCGTCACGCGGCCGACCCGGCGCCGTCCCCTCCACGATCATCCGGTTCATGACCCGTGTTCCCGCGAGGGCGATGGCGAGCAGTATGGCGGAGTGTTGAGGGGCGGGGATAAAAGGTCGACGATTTTTGGTGGGCGGGATTGAAATTGCTGGGTTTTTGGCGGGAAGGGGTGGTGGGCTATCCCCTTTCTGGAGTGCTCCCCTGGCGATGGAGTGCAAGCCACGCAGTGATTTTACGCCACTGGCGACAGCGAAAAATCAGGCGAGCATTCGCGCCGCCAAGAGGTTGTGGCGCAGTTATGACGGACAATGGTTCAGTCACCGGCAGACCCTTGGCCGCAACACGGCTGAGGCTGATCCGAGGCGCCGCAACATGAACGCCCTTCCGATTCCAGCCACCGGTCGCGTGGTTTGCAACTGGCCGGGCGCGGCGACAGCTCGATGATGATCTCGCCTTCATTCAGTGCAGGGCTTGCCGCACGATGAAGCTGCATAGGCGCGACGCCGTCGCTCACCTCGAAGGTCAGTTTCGCGCCCCTATCGAGGGCCACGCGGTCTGCGACTTTGCCGATGATCGCCGCGAACTTCTTGGCCGTCATCTGCTCGGGCGCGTCGTCAGCGTCCCAAAGTTGCACGAAGATCTCCGTCCAGGCCTCCGGATTGGCGCCGCAATCAAGGGCAGCGAAGCTGCCGGCCTTGACCTCGGTCACATGATAACCCTTCCGGATCGGACGCCCGCCGTAGCGAAAGGTGAGGCGGTCGGCAGGACGGCGGGACAGCGCATCGAGCAGAGTGCCTATGGTCACCTCATCAGAATCTGAAAGGATCAGTGCTTTGTCGTTGCCAAGCGCGTTCATCTCGTTTAATCCTCATTTCAACACTTCAAGGATTATCGAAATATGGATGAGCGTCAAGCCCTAGTTGCCTTCAGTGCCTTGTCCCAGGAAACCAGACTCCGCGTCCTGCGCATGCTGGTTGTCGCCGGCACCGATGGCCTGGCCGCCGGGGTGATCGCGGAGAAGGCGGACGTGTCGGCTTCCAACGTATCCTTCCATCTGAAGGAATTGGAGCGGGCGGGACTTGCCAGCGCCCGCCGCGATGCCCGATCGATTATCTACAGCGCTGAATATGACGCTCTGAGCGGCCTGATCCGCTTTCTGATGGAGGACTGCTGTTCCGGCCGTCCCGAGATCTGTTCTCCCGTCGTCGATGCCGCCTCCTGCTGCGTACCAACCAGGGACATCGTGCAATGACCGACCACGTCTACAACGTCTTGTTTCTCTGCACCGGGAATTCTGCGCGCTCCATCCTGGCGGAGAGCATTCTGAAGAAGGAAGGTGCAGGGCGCTTCAACGCCTATTCCGCCGGAAGCCAGCCGAAAGGTTCAGTGAACCCTTTCGCCCTGAAGGTGCTCGCCGCGCTCGATTATCCTACCGAAGGTTTCCGATCCAAGGCATGGGACGAATTCGCGGTGGCTGGCGCACCCGAAATGGACTTCGTCTTCACCGTCTGCGACGACGCGGCCGGCGAAGCCTGTCCGGTCTGGCCCGGTCAGCCGATGACGGCGCATTGGGGAATCGAGGATCCCTCCAATGTCGAGGGTACCGACATCGAGAAGGAACGCGCCTTCAGCACGGCTGCAAGGTTCATGAAGAACCGGATCATGGCGTTTCTCAACCTGCCGCACGCTTCGATCGATCGCATGGCAATGGAGCACCACCTGAAGGTTATCGGCCGTCAGGACGGGGCGACCGCGAAGCCGACGGACGCAAGCTGAGCCATGTCGACTTTCGAACGATACCTGACCCTTTGGGTCGCGCTTTGCATTGTTGCAGGCGTGACGCTCGGACATCTGTTTCCAGGCTTCTTCCAGTCGATCGGCGCGGCTGAGATTGCCAAGGTCAATATCCCTGTAGCGGCTCTGATCTGGCTGATGGTCATTCCGATGCTGCTCAAGATCGACTTCGCGGCCTTGCGGGACGTCGGCCAGTATTGGCGGGGTATCGGGGTTACGCTCTTTATCAACTGGGCGGTCAAGCCGTTTTCCATGGCTCTGCTCGGCTGGCTTTTCATCGGCTGGCTGTTCCGGCCCTATCTGCCGGCGAACCAGATCGACTCCTATGTTGCGGGATTGATCATCCTGGCCGCCGCCCCTTGCACGGCGATGGTGTTCGTCTGGTCGAATCTGACCAAGGGCGAGCCTCATTTCACCCTGTCTCAGGTGGCCCTCAACGACGCCATCATGGTTGTTGCTTTCGCGCCGATCGTCGGGCTGCTCCTCGGGCTGTCGGCGATCACCGTCCCGTGGGACACTCTCGTCCTCTCGGTCGTCCTCTATATCGCGGTCCCCGTGGCGATCGCCCAATTCCTGCGCCGGCACCTGTTGGCGAAAGGTGGGGAGGCGGCGCTTCAGGCACTTTTGCGGACGCTGCAGCCGATGTCGCTTGCGGCTCTCCTGGCGACGCTCATCCTGCTGTTTGGCTTTCAGGGCGAGCAGATCATCTCTCATCCTACGATCATAGCGCTGCTGGCCGTACCGATCCTGATCCAGGTCTATTTCAACGCGGGCCTCGCATACCTCCTCAATCGCGTTTCCGGCGAGAAGCACTGCGTGGCCGGTCCCTCGGCATTGATAGGAGCGTCGAACTTCTTTGAACTCGCCGTCGCCGCCGCCATCAGCCTCTTCGGCTTCAGTTCTGGTGCAGCACTTGCTACCGTCGTCGGAGTGCTGGTTGAAGTTCCGGTGATGCTGTCGGTGGTTTGGATCGTCAACAGAAGCAAAGGCTGGTACGAGCGCGGGCAAGCGGTCCGCGCCGAGGGCTGGACAGGCGCCTGAGCGTGAATGTCTGATGAGCACAAAGCGGACTCCGGCCGCGGCAATCGTTGCGCTCGGCATCACACAGATCATCGCATACGGCACGCTCTACTATAGCTTCAGCATCCTGGCGCCGGACATGGCCAAGGATCTTGGCTGGTCAAAGGAATGGGTCTTCGCAGCACTTTCCGCCGCCTTGTTGGTCGGCGGCCTGATCGCGCCGTGGTTCGGGCGCATGATCGACAGGCATGGCGCGGGCCGCATGATGACCGCCGGATCGATACTGGCGGCCGCCGCGCTCGTTGCCTGCGCTGCCGCACCCAATGCAGCCTTCTTCGTTGCCGCACTGATCGGCGTCGAGGTAGCATCCAACCTCGTTCAGTACGGCGCCGCCTTTGCGCTCCTGGTGCAACTCGGACCGCAGACGGCGCCTCGTTCCATCACCTATCTCACGCTGATCGGCGGGTTCGCCTCGACCGCGTTCTGGCCGATCACCACGGCGTTGCATCATCACCTTAGCTGGCAGGAGATCTACCTGGTCTTTGCCGGTCTCAATCTGGTCATATGCGTTCCGCTGCATGGCTGGCTGTCACGCGGCCTGACGCTGAGCCGTGCGCGCGCCGACGGAGCGCCGGTAACGGCGGCCGGCAGGCTGCCCCCGGAGCACCGGCGCAGGGGCTTTGTCTTGATGGTTGTCGGCTTCGCGTTGCAGTCGCTGGTCGCCGCCGCCATCCTGGTCCACATGGTACCGCTGCTGGCGGGCCTCGGGCTCGGTGCATCGGCGGCAATCGTCGGATCGCTGTTCGGTCCGTCGCAGGTGGCGAGCCGTGTCATCAACATGGTATTCGGCCGCAACCTCTCGCCGGTCGTTCTGGCGGTGATCGCCGCCATCTTGATGCCGGTGGGGGTCATCGTGCTCGCTCTGACGGCGCCGTCGCTGCTTGGCGCGACAATCTTCGCGATCCTGTTCGGTCTCGGCAACGGCCTGTTCAGCATCGTTGTCGGGACCTTGCCGCTGCACCTGTTCGGAAGTGATGGGTACGGCAGGCTGCAGGGCAAAGTCTCTTCGGCCCGGCTGGTGGTTTCGGCGGTCGCGCCCTTCGCATTGGCCCTTGGAATGGCCGAGGCCGGGGTAACCCCGTCGCTGGCAGCAACGGCCGTACTCGGCCTGCTTGCCGTGGTGGCCTTCGGCGTTGTCGGCAGGCTGAAAGCGGTTCCTTAGCCGACGGGGCCCTCTGTCACGACATGCCGATGCGCAGAGTCGCCCCCCCGCACCAACCTCCTCTGCTCCACCGCAGCCCCGATGAAATCCGCCAACTGCGCGTGCGGGTCGAGCGGCTTTTCGGCTCCGGGTGATCCTGCACGCGGATGAACCAGGGTGGTCGGGGTATTCGACCGTCTCGGGCAACCCGCCGTCGGGCAAAGCGCCGGCAAACACCAGGCCGCGGCCCTCCAGCCGCTTCCTGGCCACGGCGATTTCAACCGCTCCGCATCGGCGGCGTTCGCGCGGCCGCGCGAAACGCGCCGGGGTTCGATCCGGTGGCGCCGCGGAAGGCGCGGCTGAAATTGGCGGGTGTGGAGTAGCCGAGCTCGGCGGCGATGCGGGTGATCGAGACGTCGGTGTGCCGCAGCAGCTCGTCGGCGCGTCCGGCCCGGGCGGCATTCGCCAGGGAGCGGAAATCGGTTCCCTCGCGATTCAGCTCGCGCTGCAGGGTGCGGATGCTGATCTCCATCGCGCGGGCCGTGCTGTCGATCGAGATCGAGCCGCCGCGGACCTGGAGGCGGATATGTTCCGAGATGACGCCGAGCGTATCGCGCGGGGCGGCGCCGCGCCGGTCGCGCGCCACGTCGGCGATCGTGAGGATAGGTCCGGCGGCGGGCGCCGGACCGCACGCGTCGAGATGACCCCGGTCGAACACGACGGTCATCGCCGGTGCGTTGAAGACCACGGGACAGTGAAACATGTCCTCGAAGGGGGTGGCGTGGCGCGGCCGGGGGATGTCGAGCTCGATCCTGAGCGGCCGCCATTTGTCCGACAGGAAGTGCCGGCAAACGCTTGCAAGCGCGCCGGCCGCGACATTCGCGACATGGCCGTAGCCGGGGCGGCCGGCAAGGGCGAAGCCATAGCTGAACCGGGCCTCGCCACCGCGGGTGACGAGGGCCATCGTATCGCCGTGGGAGTGGTAGGCTAGGGCTTCGATCGCCCCGCCGATCGCCGCGCCGAGCGTATCGGCGGCGTAGATGTATTGCCCATAGGTTCCGTAGTTGGCGACGTCCATCTGCGGAGCCATCAGCAGGCCGAGATTGGCCTCGCCGGCAATCCGCGCCGCCGTGTCGATCAGCCTCAGGGCCGCCGCGTGCGGGATGAAGCAGCTTTCGCCTTCGATCGCCTCGAGGTCGACGCCGGCGGCGCGGACCGCCCGCGCCAGGGCCCGCTCGCCGAGTTCGCGGCGGATCAGCTGCGGCAGGCCGTGCAGCGTCAGGTTGGAAATGACCGGGATCGTGGGAATTCTTATGACCCTCGAAGCATTTCTTCAGACTTGGCGTAAAATGAGTGGTGGCGCAACGCCGTTGCGGCTCAATAGTGCAGTCGCCATTGACGGCCGCAAGGAAACGGCCGACGGTTGCAGTGGCTGTTGGCGGGGAAAAGCAATGATACGCATGACGAGACTGCTTTGCAGCACCACCGCGGTGGTGCTGATGGGCTTGAGCGCCGCTGCCGCCGATACGGCGCCCAAGATGAAGATGACGACGCCGATACCGGATTCGATCGTCACGCCGGAGAGCGTCGACACCAGGCTTGGCACGCTGAAGTTTTTCGACGGCTTCCCGGATGACGCCACTTCGGAGAAGATCTACGACAATCTCGCCTTCATGCGTGGCGTCGATGCATTTCTCAATGCCATGCCCGGCGCATCGGTTGAAGCCATGCGGGTCGGATTGGCCAGTCAGGGCGCCGACAACAACCAGACCATTCTGATCTTCGAAAACCTGGCGGACTCGCGTTCGTTGTTCCTGACAGGCAACACCGAAAGCATCTACAACCTCATGTGGCTGGACACCAAGGCCGGCCCGCTGGTCATCGAGACGCCGCCCAACATCCTGGGCATGATCGACAATCACTGGTTCGAATATGTCGGCGATGTCGGCAATGCCGGTCCGGACAAGGGCAAGGGCGGAAAATACCTGCTTTTGCCGCCGGGCTATGAAGGCGAGATACCCGAGGGCTATTTCGTACTGCGGACGTCGACCTACGGAAACCTGTTCTTCTGGCGCGGCTTCCTCGACAACGGCAGCACCGCGACCGCGGTCGAAAACACCAGGAAGTTCGCCAGGGTCTATCCTCTTGCGGAAGCCGGCAACCCGCCGCCGATGAAGATCGTCAACGTCTCGGGCAAGGAGTTCAACACAATCCATGCCAATGATTTTCATTTCTACGAGGAAGTGAACGACATCGTCCAATACGAGCCGAGCGATTCGTATCACCCGGAGGTGCTGGGCCAGCTCGCCGCCATCGGCATCGTGAAGGGGCAACCCTTCGCACCCGACGAGCGGATGAAGAAGATCCTCACGGAAGCGGTGGCCGTCGGCAACGCGACGGCGCGCACCATCACCTTCAAGACCCGCATGAAGGACGCCTATTATTATCCGGACAGCGCCTGGTTCACCGGCTTCGTCGGAGGCAGTTACGAGTTTCTTCTGCAGCCCGGCGTCCGCTATCTGGATGCCCGTGTCCTGTTCCACTACTACGCGACGGGCATCTCGCCGGCCATGGCGATCAAGCGCGTCGGCGTCGGCTCGCAATACGCCGGTGCCACGACCGACAAGGACGGCAAGCCGTTCGATGGCGGCAAGACCTACAAGGTGCACCTGCCGCCGAACATTCCGGCAAAGGAATTCTGGTCGTTCGTCGTCTACGACAACCAGACGCGCTCGATGCTGCAGACGGACCAGCAATTCCCCAGCATCGGCAGCGACAAGAAGGACATCGTGATCAACCCGGACTCCTCGGTCGATGTCTGGTTCGGCCCGACGGCGCCGGAAGGCCATGAGACCAACTGGGTCCAGACGGTTCCCGGCAAGGGCTGGAACGTTCTTCTTCGCCTCTACGGCCCGCTGGAGCCATGGTTCGACAAGACCTGGAAGCCGGGCGAGATAGAGCTGGTCAGGTAGCGAGCGTCATCGACAACCCGTTGTCGGGCATGTCCGGGGCATAAAGCATGCCTCCGGAAGCGTGCGGCGGTTTCGGGGTAAAGACATGCGCCAACCAGAACCTGCAGCGCGTCGCGGGAATCCTTTTTTCACGCGACGCGCGTACGCATCGGATTTTGCGGGACCGTTGGCGGGACAGCACCCCCCTCTGCCCTGCCGGGCATCTCCCCCACAAGGGGGGAGATCGGCCTGCATCAACCCCTCACACCAACCTTGACTGCTCCACCGCCGCCCCGATGAAGCTCGCGAACAGCGGGTGCGGGTCGAGCGGGCGGCTCTTCAACTCCGGGTGGTACTGCACGCCGATGAACCAGGGGTGGTCGGCATATTCGACCGTCTCCGGCAAAACGCCGTCGGGCGACATGCCGGCGAACACCAGGCCGCAGCCCTCCAGCCGCTCCTTGTAGTCGATGTTGACCTCGTAACGGTGGCGGTGGCGCTCGGAGATGCGGGTGTCGCCATAGATCGAGGCGATGCGCGATTCCGGGGCCAGGGAGGCTTCATAGGCGCCGAGCCGCATGGTGCCGCCGAGGTCGCCGGCTGCCTGGCGCTTCTCCAGCATGTTGCCGCGCAGCCATTCGGTCATCAGGCCGACGACGGGTTCTTTTGCGGGGCCGAACTCGGTGGAGGAGGCGGCCTCGATGCCGGCGAGCGAGCGTGCCGCCTCGATGCAGGCCATCTGCATGCCGAAGCAGATGCCGAAATACGGCACCTTTCTCTCTCTTGCGAATTTCGCGGCCAGAATCTTGCCTTCCGAACCGCGCTCGCCGAATCCGCCGGGGACCAGGATGCCGTGCACCTTCTCCAGGAAGGGCGCGGGGTCCTCCTTCTCGAAAATCTCGCTCTCGATCCAGTCGAGCTTTACCCGCACGCCGTTGGCGATGCCGCCATGCGACAGCGCCTCGATCAGCGATTTGTAGGCGTCCTTCAGCCCTGTATATTTGCCGACGATGGCGATGGTGACCTCGCCCTCCGGATTGTGGATTTTCCGCGAGACCTCCTGCCAGGCCTCCATGCGCGGCTTCGGCGCCGGGTCGATGCCGAAGGCGGCGAGCACTTCGGAATCCAGCCCTTCCTTGTGGTAGGCCATCGGCACGTCGTAGATGTGGCCGACGTCGAGCGCCTGGATGACGGCGCTTTCGCGCACGTTGCAGAACAGCGACAGCTTTCGCCGCTCCTCCTTGGGGATGGCGCGGTCGGCGCGCACGAGCAGAATGTCGGGGGCGATGCCGATGCCGCGCAATTCCTTCACCGAATGCTGCGTCGGCTTGGTCTTCAGTTCGCCGGCGCTGGGGATATAGGGCATCAAGGTGAGGTGCACGTAGACGGCGTTGTTGCGCGGCAGGTCGTTGCCGAGCTGGCGGATCGCTTCGAGGAAGGGCATGGCCTCGATGTCGCCGACCGTGCCGCCGATCTCGCACAGCACGAAATCATAGTCCTCGTTGCCTGACAGCACGAAATTCTTGATCTCGTCGGTGACGTGCGGGATGACCTGCACGGTGGCGCCGAGATAGTCGCCGCGGCGCTCGCGCTCGATGATGTTGCGGTAGATGCGGCCGGTGGTGATGTTGTCGCTCTGGTTGGCCGAGCGGCCGGTGAAACGCTCGTAATGGCCGAGGTCGAGGTCGGTCTCGGCGCCGTCGTCGGTGACGAACACCTCGCCATGCTGGTAGGGCGACATGGTGCCGGGATCGACGTTGAGATAGGGGTCGAGCTTTTTTATGCGGGCGCGGTAGCCGCGCGCCTGCAGCAGCGCCCCGAGGGCTGCCGCCGCTATGCCTTTTCCAAGGGAGGAGACCACGCCGCCGGTGATGAAAACATATCGCGCCATGGGAATTATCGCTTAGCTGGGGCGGTCCGATTCCGCCAGAAAAAAATCAGGCCCTGGCCGAATAATCCCCGGCGGGCCCCGCTCGATATAGGATTTTGCGCCCAAAACAAAAAGGGCCGGCGCGGGCCGGCCCTTCCGGGATGCGGTTGGCGCGATCAGAGCACGACGACGGGCGTGCCCGGGCGGACGCGGTTGTAGAGGTCGATGACGTGCTCGTTGGTCATGCGAAAGCAGCCATTGGAGGCGTTGGTGCCGATCGACTGCGGCGCGATGGTGCCGTGGATGCGCAGATAGGTGTCCTGCTTGCCGCTGTAGAGATAGATGGCGCGGGCGCCGAGCGGGTTCTGGCCGCCGCCGGGCATGCCGTCCTTGTACTGGCCGTATTTCCTCGGCTCGCGCTGCTGCATCTCCTTGGTCGGGATCCAGCGCGGCCATTCCTGCTTGTCGCCGACCGTCACCCGGCCCTTGTATTGCAGGCCCTCGCGGCCGACCGCGATGCCGTAGCGCCGCGCGGTGCCGGCCGATTCGACGAGGTAGAGGAAGTGGTTGGCGGTATCGACGACGATGGTGCCGCGGGGATAGCCGGAGAAGGCGACGGTCTGCGCCTCGTATTCGGGGCGCAGCTTGAAGCGGCCCTTGGTCTGCTGCTTCTGCTCCAGCACCGAATCGAGGGCGCGGGTCTCGGGCAAAAGGTTGGTGCCGGCCGGCTCGTCGCCGAACAGGACCTGGAAGAAGCCGGACTGCGGGTTGCCGACCTCGCCGCTGCGCAACTCGCCATTGTTGCCGCTGCGCACCACGGTCTCGGCGCCGACGGCCGCCGCCTTCTGCGCGGCGATGCGCTCGGCGGTCAGCCCGGTGACCGGCTTGGCGCTGCGCAGGGCGACCGGCTGGGACTGCTCGGGCTCGGGCTTGCGCTCGTCGCCGAACAGGATGCGGAAGGTGCTCCTCTTCGGCTGCTCGGCCACCGCCACCTCGGCGGCCTTGCCCTTCTTGCCGGGCTTCTCCTTGGCCGCTGCCTCCCTGGCCGTCTCCTTCGAGCCCAGGAAGGCGGTGCGGCGGGCGTCCGCGTCGGCCTTGGCCTTGGCGCGCATGGCGGCGAGTTTTGCCTGGCGCTGCTTCTCGAGTGCTTCCTGCCGCGCCTTGGCCTTCTCCTGGGCGGCGAGTGCCTTCTCCTCCTCGGTCTGGCCTGCCTTCTTCCTGGCGACGACCTTCTTCTTGGCCGAAGTCCTGGCTTCGGCGGTTTTCTTCTTGGCCTGGACGACCGTGGATTTCTGCGGCTTGGCCGGTTCGGCAAGGGCCGGCGTGGCCATGCCCAACGCGGCACAGAGGCCCAACAGCAGGAGACTGCGAGGTAGCATGCTAAATATCCCGAAACGTAATGCGCCCGGCGCTCAGACGAGCGGCATTTCCGCTTCGCCCCCCATCATGGCGGCCGTGGACGCGTTATAAGCGCAAATTCCGGGCCTGCTCAAGGCGCCGCGCGGTGCCGGCGAGATCGATTCCGCGTGATCACGGCGGCATTTAGCCGGGGTGTGATCAAAGAAGCACAGCTTATGGTTACTGATTCGGAACCTGCGGCTGCGCCGGCTGGGCGGGCGCCGGCTCGGCGGCCGGCGGGGTCGCGGTGGTGCCGTCGGCGGCGGGCGGGGTCACCGGCGTGACGACGGGCGGCGTGGCCTGCTCGCCGGCGGGTGGCGTGGCGGAGCCTTCGCTCGGGGCCGCCTCGGGAGCCGTCGGGATTGCCGGAGCGGGCGCATCGGCGCCGGGAGCCGGGGCAGGGGTGTCGCCGGCAGGCGCGGCCGGGGCCGGAACGTCGGAGGATCCGCCGAGCTGGTCGAGCACGCCGGCGCCGCCCTGTCCCTGGGTGGTCGGCACGCGGTCGAGGATGTCGATCGGCCGCTCGCCGTAGCGGGCGATCAGCGACAGGCCGAGCGAGGTGACGAAGAAGGCCGCCGCCAGGATCGCCGTGGTGCGCGTCAGCGCATTGGCCGCGCCGCGCGCCGTCATGAAGCCCGAGCCGCCGCCGATGCCGAGACCGCCGCCTTCCGAGCGCTGCAGAAGCACGACGCCGACAAGAGCCAGAACGATCATCAGGTGGACGACGATAACGACGGTTTGCATGACTTCTCCGGCGGATTCCAGGACGCGGACAGGCGCGCCCTGCCGAACGTGGCGGCTCAATACATGGCTTTCGCCGCATTTCCAAGCCCGAGGCCTATATGGGGCAGTGCCGGCGGGGGTGAAAGGGTTTTTTGACAGAAATGCCGCTTCGCGACCGCTCCATTCGCTTCAGGCGATAGTGGTGAGGGCTGATCATCGCCGGATGCCGGAACCACCGATCCCGGTTGTCCGCAAAGCCAAGGTTCGGCTATGTTCGCGAAAGCCGAGGGGAGCCAGCGAGGTCCGGTATCGATGCCGCCCGTGGATGCAGACACTACAGCATGGATTATCTGGATAATACTGATCCTGTTCGTGGTGTATTTTGCATACCGTGAGGCATACATAAAGCCCAGACTACTAAAGGAGGTGGAGGGCTGGGATTTGGTTGAGGCTGTGGTGGTTGATTGCATTCAGCTTTCTGAAGATCCTCCTTCATCTTCCTATAGAGTTGCATATAGATATCTTGGCAAAGATTGTTATGCAGATGTTCGCAATGATCTTGATATAAATACCGTTGGCGTCGTTATCGGGCATAGGTTTTCCGTGAAAATTGATCCGAAAGATCACGGCAAGGTTGTGATTTTCGAGCGAAATTACCGGGAAAGGTGACGACATGCCGTCCGATCTGTCGGAAAATCCGGCCCCCGCCCGCAACTTCCCTATCTTCGATCTCTCCCGCTTCGAGCAGGCCGATGCCGCCGGCCGCCGGGCCCTGGGCGCGGAGGTCGACGCCATCTGCCGCAGCACCGGCTTCCTGGCGATCTCCGGCCATTCGGTGCCGCGGCCGGTGATCGATGCCGTCTGGCGGAAGGCGCATGCCTTCTTCGACCTGCCTGCCGAGGTCAAGGAGAAGGCGAGGGCGCCTTATCCCGGCTATCCCTATGGCTATCTCGGCCCTGGCGTGGAGGCGCTGGCGAAGTCGAAGGGGCAGGACACGCCGCCCGACCTCAAGGAAAGTTTTAACGGCGGCCCGCTTTCCGTGCCGGAAGGGCTGGACGATGCCCAGGCGCTCGCCTTCTGCTATGCCGCGACGATCTGGCCGGAGGAGCCGGCGGGTTTCCGCTCGGCCTGGGAAGCCTATTACCGCGCCATGGAGGACCTTGCCGGCCGCATCATGCGCGTCTTCGCGGCGGCGCTCGACCTGCCCGAAACCTTTTTCGACAAGACCATCGACCGTCCGGTCAGCGCCCTGCGCGCGCTCAACTATCCGCAGACGCATGTGGCGCCGCAGCCGGGGCAGTTGCGCGCCGGCGCCCATACCGACTACGGCAGCCTCACGATCCTGTTGCCGCAGCCTGGCTCGTCCGGCCTGCAGATATTCACGCCGGAAGGGGATTGGCGCGAGGTGCCGCCGGTCGACGGCGCCTTCGTCATCAACATCGGCGACCTGATGGCGCGCTGGACCAACGACCGCTGGGTGTCGACGCTGCACCGCGTCGTCAATTCCGACGGCAGCGCGGCCCGCCGCCAGTCGCTCGCCTTCTTCCACCAGCCCAACTGGCACCAGGAGATCGCCTGCATCCCGTCATGCCTGGCGCCGGGCGAGAGCCCGCGCTACGCGCCGGTGTTTTCCGGGCCGTATCTGATGTCGAAGTTCCAGGCGACGGTGAAGCCGGCGGCGTGAGAGGCGGGCGGCCCTCAGCCCTCGGCCTTGCGCTGCGCCGCCTCCACCACCGCAAGCGCCGTCATGTTGACGATGCCGCGCGAGGTCACCGAGGGGGTCAGGATGTGTGCCGGCCGGTCGGTGCCGAGCAGGATCGGGCCGACATGCAGCGCGTCCATCATCTGCTTGACCGTGGTCAGCGCGATGTTGGCGGCATCCAGATTGGGGAAGACCAGCAGGTTCGCCTCGCCCTTCAGCCGAGAATGCGGGTTGATGCGCTGGCGCAGCGCCTCCGACAGCGCCGAATCGGCGTGCATCTCGCCGTCGCATTCGAGGTCGGGCGCGCGGTCGCGCAGAATCTCGGCGGCCTGCCGCATCTTCAGCGCGCTGGGCGATTCGCGCGAGCCGAAGTTGGAGAAGGACAGCAGCGCCGCCTTCGGCTCGATGCCGAAGCGCCGTATCTCCTCGGCCGCGAGCATCGTCATCTCGGCGATCTCCTCGGCGGTCGGATCGACGGTGACGTAGGTGTCGGTGAAGAACACCACGCCGCGGCTGGAGATCAGCATCGACAGCGCCGAGAGGTCGCGGTCGGTGACGTCCGGGCGCGCGCCGATGAGCAGCGAGACATGCCGAAGGTGCCGCGCGAACCGCCCCTCCAGGCCGCAGATCATGGCATCGGCCTCGTTGCGGCGCACCGCGAGCGCGGCGATCACCGTCGCTTCCGTGCGCACCATGGTGCGCGCCGCCTCGGGCGTGATGCCGCGCCGGCCGCCCAGCTCGGTCAACAGGTCGACATAGTCGCGGTAGCGCGGATCGTCCTCGGGATTGATCAGTTCGAAATCGGTGCCGGGGCGGATGCGCAGGCCGTAACGCTTGAGGCGCACTTCCACGACGTTGGGACGGCCGATGAGGATCGGCGTGGCGATCTCCTCGTCGATCACCACCTGGGCCGCGCGCAGCACGCGCTCGTCCTCGCCGTCGGCATAGATGACGCGCTTGGCGGGTGAGGTCTTGGCGGCGGAGAACACCGGCTTCATGACCAGGCCGGAGCGGAAGACGAAGCGGTTCAGCCGGTCGATATAGGCCGGGAAGTCGGCGATCGGGCGTGTCGCCACGCCGGTCTCGCAGGCCGCCCTGGCCACCGCCGGCGCGATGCGCAGGATGAGGCGCGGGTCGAAGGGCGAGGGGATGAGGAAGTCGGGGCCGAAGATCGGCGTCTCGCCCGAATAGGCGCGCGCCGCCACGTCCGACGGCTCCTCGCGGGCGAGTGCCGCGATGGCGCGCACCGCCGCCATCTTCATCTCCTCGTTGATGGCGCTGGCGCCGCAGTCCAGCGCCCCGCGGAAGATGTAGGGGAAGCACAGGACGTTGTTGACCTGGTTGGGGAAGTCCGAGCGGCCGGTGCAGATCATGGCGTCGGGCCGCGCGGCCCGCGCCACCTCCGGCATGATCTCAGGCGTCGGGTTGGCGAGCGCCAGCACGAGCGGCTTCGGCGCCATGTGCTGGAGCAGCTCCGGCTTGAGCACGCCGGCCGCCGACAGGCCGAGGAAGACGTCGGCGCCGGCGATCACGTCGGCAAGCGTGCGCGCCTCGGTGTCCTTGACGTAGGGGTCCTTCCAGCGGTCCATCTCGTCGACGCGGCCCTTGTAGGCGACGCCGAAGCGGTCGGTGACCCAGATGTTCTCGACCTTGGCGCCGAGCGACACCAGCAGGTTGAGGCAGGCGAGCGCCGCGGCACCCGCGCCGGAGGTGACGATCTTGACGTCGGCGACGTTCTTGCCGGCGAACTCCAGCCCGTTGAGGATGGCCGCGGCGACGATGATGGCGGTGCCGTGCTGGTCGTCATGGAAGACCGGGATGCCCATGCGCGCCTTCAGCCGCTCCTCGACCTCGAAGCATTCGGGCGCCTTGATGTCCTCGAGGTTGATGCCGCCGAAGGTCGGCTCGAGCGCGGCGACCGTCTCGACCATGCGGTCGATCTGCGGCGCGTCGATCTCGATGTCGAAGACGTCGATGCCGGCGAACTTCTTGAACAGCACCGCCTTGCCTTCCATGACCGGCTTGGAGGCGAGCGGCCCGATATTGCCGAGGCCGAGCACGGCGCTGCCGTTGGAGATGACGGCGACCAGATTGGCGCGGCCGGTGTAGTCGGCGGCGGTCGCCGGGTCGTCACGGATAGCGAGGCAGGGCGCGGCGACGCCCGGCGAATAAGCCAGCGCCAGATCGCGCTGGTTGCCGAGCGGTTTGGTCGCCTGGATCTCCAATTTGCCGGGGGTCGGATATTTGTGGAAGAAAAGTGCCGCTTCTTCGAGGTCCAAACGGGCCGACTTGCTGTTTTCGCTGCTCATTCACGCGACCTTCGTTCTTTCCTGCGGAGTTTTTATCACCTTTTCGAGCGGTTTCCGCCCGTGCGTCAGAACGCGCTCACATAGAGCCCGCCGTCGACCGGTATGTTCTGCCCGGTCAGGTAGCCGGCATGGGCGGAGCACAGGAAGGCGCAGATCTGGCCGAATTCCTCCGGCGTTCCCAGCCGCTTGGCCGGTATGTCGGCGGCGAGCCGGGCCTTGCGCTTGCGCGCCGCGTCCGGGTCTTCCGGCACGCTCGGATCGTGCGGGCCGCGCAGCCGGTCGGTATCAAGCTTTCCCGGCAACAGATTGTTTATGGTGACGTTTTTGTCGGCAACCCCGCGCGCGATGCCGGACAGGAACGAGGTCAGGCCGGCCCGCGCCGCCGAGGAAAGGTCGAGCCCCTCGATCGGCACGTAGACCGACAGCGAGGTGATGTTGACGATGCGCCCGAAGCCGCGCGCCGCCATGCCGTCGACCACCGCCTGGATCAACTCGAACGGCGTCACGAGATTGCCGGTGATGCCCTGCAGGATGGCGGCGCGGTCGAGCTCGCGGAAATCGCGGCGCGGCGGACCGCCATTGTTGTTGACCAGGATGTCCGGCTCGGGGCAGGCGGCAAGCAGCTCGCGCTGCACGGCCGGATCGGAGACGTCACCTGAGACTTCCGTCACACTGACCTGAAAACGCTCGCGAATCTCGGCAGCCGCCTGAATGAGGATTTTGGCGTCGCGGGCATTCATCACCAGGTCGACGCCGGCTTCCGCCAGCGCCATGGCGCAGCCCTTGCCCAGCCCCTTGCTCGATGCGCAGACGATCGCCTTGCGTCCGCGAATGCCGAGATCCATCTCGCCGTCCTCCGTTTGCGAAGGCGCGCACCCTATAGCGGGCCGCCGCGAAACCGCAACCGTCATACGGATGTAGCATGAATCTGGGCATTGCCGCTCCAGCAGAAACAGGAGCAGGCCGCCATGACCGACACGGCGCCCCGCAGGTACAGAACGCTTTTCATCTCCGACCTGCATCTCGGCTCGAAGGCGGCCAAGGCCGATTTCCTCATCGACTTCCTGCGCCATCACGAGGCGGACACCATCTACCTGGTCGGCGACATCGTTGACGGCTGGCGGCTGCGCCGCTCCTGGCACTGGCCGCAGGCGCACAACGACGTGGTGCAGAAGCTGCTGCGCCAGGCCCGCAAGGGCGCCAGCATCTTCTACATCGCCGGCAACCACGACGAGTTCCTGCGGCAGTTCCAGGGCACGCATTTCGGCGGCATCGTCGTCAGCGACCGGGCGATCCACGAGACCGCCGACGGCAAGCGTTTCCTCGTCATCCACGGCGACCAGTTCGACACCATCGTCCACAACGTCCGCTGGCTCGCCTATCTCGGCGACCGCGCCTACGACCTGGCGATCACCGTCAACCGTGTCGTCTTCCGCATCCGGCGGGCGCTCGGCCTGCCCTACTGGTCGTTCTCGTCCTGGGCCAAGGTGAAGGTGAAGAAGGCCGTGAACTTCATCGGCGCCTTCCAGCAGGTGCTGAGCGAGGAGGCGCGGCGCTCGGAGGTCGACGGCGTCATCTGCGGCCACATCCACCACGCCGTGATCGAGCGCTTCGACGACATCACCTATGTCAACACCGGCGACTGGGTGGAAAGCTGCACCGCGGTGGTCGAGCATTTCGACGGGGCGCTGGAAATCCTGCACTGGCCGCATGTAGCGGTCGCCGCGTCGAAGGGGCGCGGCTTCGAGCCGCGGGTGATCGAGGGCACGGCGGCGGAAGCCGCCTGACGCGCCTGCGTGGCGTTTCGGCCACAGCGGCGGAGCTTCGGGCGAGGCCGGACGCCGGCCGTTGGGCGACTCATTGCCGGCATGATATGGGCCGACGAGCAGCACCGGGCCGCATCGCCCGAACAGCCGGCCGGACCGCTTCATGTCTCTGCCCCCGCTCTCGCCGGAACAACTCGTCAAGCCGCGCCATTTCGAACTCCGGATGTCGCTGCTGTTCGCCGTGATCTTCGTGCCGCAGGGCATCCATCTGCCCTACTTCCCGCTCTGGCTGGAGGCAAAAGGCTTCGGCGCCGGCGAGATCGCGCTCATGCTGTCGGCGCCGATGTTCCTGCGCGTCGTCACCACCCCGTTCATCACGGCGATGGCCGACGAGGCGAAGGACCGGGCCAATGTGCTGATCCTGCTGATCGCGGCAGCGCTCGCCGTCTCGCTCGGCTTCTTCCTGCAGCCCACCTATCTGGTGGTCCTCACCGCGTCGCTGGCGCTGGCGGTCGCCTGGACGCCGCATTCGCCGCTGTCGGATTCGCTGGCGCTTTCCGGTGTGCGGCGCTTCGGCTCGGTCTATCCCGGCATGCGCATCTGGGGCTCCATCGCCTTCCTCGCCGCTAATCTGGGCGGCGGTTTCTTCCTGTCCGTGGCCGGCGTGCAGGCCGTTCCGCTCATCATCACCGGCAGCCTGTGCCTGACGCTGGCGGTATCGCTGCTGGCGCCGCGGCTCGGCCGGCCGCGGCGGGCCTCGCCCCTGTCTGCGGTCGACATCCAGGAGGGCGGGCCGCGGCTGCTCAACCGCTATTTCGTGCTGTTCGTCGCCGGCGCCGGCCTGATCACCGGCAGCCACGGCTTTCTGTACGGCTTCGTGTCCATCTACTGGACGTCGATCGGCATCGCCGACACGGTGATCGGCATGTTGTGGGCCTGGTCGGTCGCCGCCGAGATCGTCATGTTCATGCTGTTCACCCGGCTGTTCTCGCACCGCTCGGCGACCACCGTGCTCGGCCTCGCCGGGGCAGGGGCGGTGCTGCGCTGGATCGCCTTTCCGCTGGTCTGGCCATCCGGCGCCGGCGTCGCCGGCTTCTTCGCGGTGCAGACGTTGCATGCCTTGTCGACCGCGCTCATCCTGATCGGCGTGCAGAAGCTGATCGTCGAGACGGTCCCGGAGGAGCGCACCGGGGCGGCGCAAGGCATCGCCTTCTTCGCCAACGGCTTCTCGATGGCCGCCGTCACGCTTCTGTCGGGTCCGCTCTATGCGGCTTTCGGCGTCGGCGGCTTCTTTCCGATGGCAGCCGTCGCGGCCGCCGGAATGGGCCTGATCGCGCTGGCGCGCCGCTCAGCCCCATAGGGCCGACGTGGGCGGGAAGACCAGCGACCCGGCATAGGCGAGCGCCGGCTGGCGGTCTCTTGCCAGAAGAAGGGGCCCGTCGAGGTCGACGAAATCGGCGTCCTGCGCCAGGAGCACGGCCGGCGCCATGCCGAGCGAGGTGCCGACCATGCAGCCCACCATGATGCGAAAGCCGAGCGCCCGCGCCCGGTCGCGCAGTGCCAGGGCGGCGGTGAGCCCGCCCGCCTTGTCGAGCTTGATATTGACGGCGTCGTAAAGGCCGGCCAGCCGCTCGAGGTCTTCCGCGACATGGATGCTCTCGTCGGCGCAGACCGGCACCGGCCGCGCCATGCCGCGCAGCGCCTCGTCCCTGTCGGCTGGCAGCGGCTGCTCGACCAGCGCCACGCCGAGTTCCGCCGCAAGCGCGAGGTTTTCCGCAAGGTTGCCTTCGTTCCAGCCTTCGTTGGCGTCGAGGATGATGCGGCTTTTCGGCGCCGCCTCGACGACCGCGCGGATGCGCTCGGCATCGCCACGGCCGCCGATCTTGACCTTGAGCAGCGGCCGCGCCGCGTTGGCGCGCGCCTGCGCGGCCATACGCTCCGGCGTGTCGAGCGAGAGCGTGTAGGCGGTGATGATCGGGTGCGGCGCCGACACGCCGACCGCGTCAGCCGCCGGGCGGCCGGAAGCCTTGGCTTCCAGATCCCACAGCGCGCAGTCGAGCCCGTTGCGCGCCGCGCCGGCCGGCATGGCGGCGGCGAGCCCCTTCCGGTCGATGCCGCTCTCGATGGCAGAGCGGCCGGTCTCGATCGCCGAAACCACACTGTCGATCGATTCGCCGTAGCGGCGGTAGGGGACGCATTCGCCGCGGCCGGCGAATGCTCCTTCGCGGATGGTGCAGCAGATCACCTCGGCTTCCGTCTTGGAGCCGCGCGAGATGGTGAAGGTGCCGGCGATCGGAAAACGTTCGACCTCGACCGAAAGGACACGCGCCATGATTTTCTCCTCCGGATGTGATCGCGCGCGATGCCGCGTAAAGTGACAGGCCGTGATTCCGCAGCTAAGACTTGGGTCTTATGTTGAACAACCGTTCCAGCGAGGCAAGCCTGTCGGGGACCGTCAACCGGCCGTCCGTCGAGGAGGTCGAGGAGGACGGCCGTCTGGTCTTGCGGCTCGCCGGCCGCTGGACGACGCGCAACGTTGCCGGGGTGGATGACGCCATGAACCGGCTGGGCAGCCGGATGGGCGGCCGCCCGCTGGTGCTCGACCTGTCCGGCATAGAGCGCATGGACACCGCCGGCGCCTGGCTGATCGACCGGCTGTGCGAGCGGGCGAAGGCCGGCGGCGCCGAGGTGGCGGTCGAAGGACAGAGCCCCTCCATGGATGTCCTGCTCAACGCCATCGACGCCGCGCGGGCGCTGGAGCGGCCGGAGAAGGCGGCCCGGCCCAACGTCGTGCTGCGATTGCTCGAGGGGATCGGCCGCTCCGTCTACGGCGCCCGCGACGACTTCCTCGCCGCCATGAACATCCTGGGCGCCACCATCCGCGGCGGCCAGATGAAGTCGGGCCGCGGCCACGGCATCAATTTCACCGCGATCTTCCACCAGATCGACCGGATGGGCGTGGGCGCTATTCCCGTGATCCTGCTGATGTCAACCATCGTCGGCGCCATCGTCGCGCAGCAGGGCGCCTTCCAGCTGCGCTATTTCGGCGCCGACATCTTCGTTGTCGACCTCGTCGGCATCCTCGTGCTGCGCGAACTCGGCGTGCTGATGACGGCGATCATGATCGCCGGCCGCTCCGGCAGCGCCATCACCGCCGAGATCGGTTCCATGAAGATGCGCGAGGAGGTCGACGCGCTGACCGTCATCGGCCTCAATCCGGTCGGCGTGCTGGTGTTTCCGCGCCTCGTGGCGCTGGTGATCGCGCTGCCCTGCCTCACCGTGCTCGCCAATTTCGCGGCGATCGGCGGCGCCATCGGCATCACCTGGACCTATTCGGACATCACGCCCACCGCCTTCATCGACCGGCTGCGCTCGGCGATCGACGTCGGCACCATCTTCGTCGGCCTGATCAAGGCACCGTTCATGGCCATGATCATCGGCATCATCGCCTCGGTCGAGGGCATGAAGGTCGGCGGCAGCGCCGAATCGCTGGGCCTGCACGTCACCGCCTCGGTGGTGAAGTCGATCTTCGTCGTCGTCATCCTCGACGGCATGTTCGCCATCTTCTTCGCGCAGATCAATTTCTGATGCGTGGCGCAGCGAGGTCGGATGCGACGACAAACGGAGCGGCGGTCGCGGACGACCAGCCGATCCTGTCGGTGCGCGGCGTCACCGTCGGCTTCGGCGACAAGATCGTGCTCGACAATCTCGATCTCGACATCCGGCGCGGCGAGATACTCGGCTTTGTCGGCGCATCCGGCGCCGGCAAGTCGGTGCTGCTGCGCACGGTTCTCGGCCTCAACAAGAAGCGCGCCGGCACCATCCGGCTGTTCGGTCTCGACGTCGACGAGGCGAGCGAGGAGGAGCGGCTGCGGATGGACATGCGCATGGGCGTGCTGTTTCAGCATGGCGCGCTGTTCTCCTCGCTGACGGTGCTGGAGAACATCCAGGTGCCGATGCGCGAATATCTCGACATGCCGCGCTCGCTGATGGACGAACTCGCCTACCTCAAGCTCGAGCTGGTCGGCCTGCCGGCCGACGCGGCGCCGAAATTCCCCTCGGAGCTGTCGGGCGGCATGATCAAGCGCGCCGCACTCGCCCGGGCGCTGGCGCTCGATCCCGACCTGGTCTTTCTCGACGAGCCGACTTCGGGCCTCGATCCGATCGGCGCCGCGGAGTTCGACGAGCTGGTCGCCAAGCTGCGCGACACGATGGGGCTGACCGTCTACATGGTGACGCACGACCTCGACAGCCTGTTCTCGGTGTGCGACCGCGTCGCCGTGCTCGGCAAGAAGAAAGTGCTGGTGGAGGGCCCGATCAAAGACATGCTGGCCAGCGAGGAGCCGTGGGTAAAATCCTATTTTCGCGGAAAACGTGCGCGCCAGCTTGATCTTGCGGGCCGAACATAGAATTACGGTTGCGGGATGGAAACCAGAGCCAATTACGTCGTCGTCGGTATCTTCACGCTGGTCGCCATTGTTGCCGCCTTCGCCTTCATCTACTGGACGGCGGCGATCGGCGACCGCGGCGAGACGACGCTGCTGCGCGTGCGCATCCCGGGCTCGGCCTCGGGCCTGGGGCGCGGCAGCGCCGTGCTGTTCAACGGCGTCAAAGTCGGCGACGTGCAGCGCGTCTACATCGACGTGACCAATCCCACCGTCGCCATCGCCGACACCCAGATCGACCGCTTGACGCCGATCACCCGCTCGACTTCCGCGGTCATCGGCATCGCCGGCCTGACCGGCCAGGCCAATATCGAGATCAAGGGCTCGGAGGTGCAGGAGCCCAACCTGCTCGACGAGGCGGAGGCGAACGGGACCGTCGCCGAAATCAACGCCGATCCCTCGGCGGTGACCAACCTCCTGCAGAAGGCGCAGGACATCTTTACCCGCGCCGACACGGTGCTGACCCAGCTCGAGGGATTTACAACGGATGTGCGCGGGCCGCTCACCGACACGGTGCGCAATGTGCAGACCTTTTCGGGCGCACTGGCGCGCAATGCCGATGGCGTCGACAAGTTCCTGGAAGCCGCCTCCAAGCTGTCCGAGGAGCTGGCCGGCCTGTCCGGCAAGCTCGACGGCTCGCTGAAGGCCGCCGAGGACATATTGAAGGCGGTCGACCCCAGGAAGGTCGAGGCCGTGGTCGGCAACGCCGAGAAATTCTCGCGCGACCTGGCGCAGACCAGCGGCCAGTTCAACGACACGGTGCGCGAGGTGCGCGAGACGGTGGCCTCCATCAAGGAGTTTTCGGACCGTACGCAGCAGACCATCGCCAAGGTCGACGGCATTCTCGACGGCGTCGACCCCGCCAAGGTGCGCACGGCGCTGTCCAACATCGAGCAGGCCAGCCGCAGCGCCAATGCGGCGGCGGCGGACGTCGCCAAGGTCACCTCGAAATTCGGCAACAAGGCCGAGGACATCGACCAGATGATCAGCGACGCCACCGAGCTGATGCGCCGCCTCAACCAGGCTTCCGTGCGGGTCGACGGCGTGCTCGCCAAGGTCGACAACCTGCTCGGCTCGGACGATGCGAAGGGCCTGGTCGCCAACGCCAACGAGACGCTGAAGGGTTTTCGACAGGTCGCCGACACGCTCAACGCACGGCTTGGCACCATCACCGACGGGCTGGCGCGCTTCTCCGGATCGGGACTGCGCGACGCCGAGGCGCTCATCCGCGACGCCCGCCGCTCCATCACCCGCATCGAGCGGGCGATCACCGACCTCGAACGCAATCCGCAGCGCATCATTACCGGTGGAGACGGTACCGTGCGCCAGTATGACGGGCGGGCGCGGCGTTGACAGCGATTGCAGCGCGCCGCAAGAAGGAATCAGCAGGGGCGGGGGGACATCGCCCGCTGGCGCGTCCGGGTTCTCAAGCGAGCGGGTAGCCTTCTCCACATGCGTGTCAAACAGCCGTCCGCTATCCTGCTGCTCGCCTTCGCCCTCGCCGGCTGCGCCGCCTTGGGCGGCGGGCCGGCGCCGCTCGACACCTACGATCTGAGCACGCCCGACGCCCCGGCGGCGACGCACCGCCGCAACGCCCAGCTGCTGATTGCCGAGCCGGGCGCGCTGAAGGCCTTCGACGGCGAGAACGTGGTCATCCGCACGGGACCGGGCGCCATCCAGTTCCTCAAGGGAGCGCAATGGTCGGACCGGCTGCCGCTGGTCGTGCAGGCCAAGCTGGCGCAGGCATTCCAGGGCTCCGGCGGCTTCACCGGCGTCGGCACGCCGGGCGAGGGGCTCGCCATCGACTATCAGCTCGTCGCCGAGATTCGCACCTTCCAGGTCAGGGTCGACAGCGCCCGCCGCGCCGAGGTCGAGATCTTCGTGCGCATCCTCAACGACCGCAACGGCGTGGTGCGCGCCTCGCGCGTCTTCAGCGCCGCCGCGCCGCTCTCGGGCAGCGGCAACGACGCCTATGTGCGGGCGCTCGACGCCGCCTTCGGCGAGGCCGGCGCCGAGATCGTGAGCTGGACGCAGTCGCAGGTCTAGCGCGGCTCGCGTGCCGGTTGGCGGCGGCCAAACTGCGCTGCGGCCGTGGTTGACGCGGCACCGGCTAGCGCACTAGAGGAATGACGCGAACCCGTCCGTGGCGGCTCCGGAGCCGATTCGACGCCGCGGCGAGCTGGCGGTTCGAAGCGCCCATGGGTCGATCCATGGTCACGCGGGAGGGATGGCCGAGCGGTTTAAGGCACCGGTCTTGAAAACCGGCGTGGGGGCGACCTCACCGTGGGTTCGAATCCCACTCCCTCCGCCAAACACTATCGTGCGACATAGCCGCCGATCACCGCCGATGGCGCATCATCACCAAGTAGAATACACCGCCGATTCCACGCTGCAGCCAATTGTTGCTAAGTCGCTAATGAGCAGATCGCGGAAGGGGTGGATTCAAACATCAACAGCGAAATAATTTACGCAGACCTGGTTCGTCGGGTACCGCAGAGAGATACGAGCAGACAAATTCATTCCCCAGATTGCGTCGCCAAGCTGCAAGCGAGAAAGCGCCCTTGCAAGGTTGGAGATATTATGTGTATGTATGCGCATAATAGCTCCAACCTTCAGGCGAGCCAAATGACGATCAATCGACTGAAACATTTCCGCGTCATGAATGGCGAAACCCAGACCCAAGCCGCCAAGGCGGCGGGCGTGACGCAACCCACGTATCAGCGCTGGGAAACCAGCAAGGCCGAGATTCCGAAAAATCACCTTGCCAAGCTAGCAAAGCACTTCAAGGTCACCGAATTAGAATTGCTTGGTCGGCATCCGCCGAAGCAGGCCGCATTTTATGACGACGAAGCTCCGAAGGACTTGCAATATTACGGTGAGTGTGCGGTGCATTTCGGCGGCGGCGGAGAGCCTTTGGTGCTTTCGATTTCGGAAGCGACGTACGCGCAAGCCTATCGCGAATTGCAGAGCAACAAACGGTTCATCGTTATCAAGGACTTGGGCAATCGTACCGTGGCGATCCGGCACAAGGCGATTTCCGAGTTTTATTTTTCCAGTGAAGCTTATGACACGTACGGGCCAGACCATGATGAATACAAACTGGCAACGCCAATCCAGATGCCTGACACCCGCGACTGGGCCATCGTAGAGGCCATTCGAGATGAAGAGGTTGTCGGCGGTGACTACACGTCGGACTTTGCTTGGGACGATGTTAAGCGCGTCCAACTCCAGATTATGATTACCGACGAGCAGTTCGATAAACTGGTCGCCGAGGGTGCTATCAAACCCGAAGATCTCGCGATTGAGAAGGTCGCGAGAGCGGCGGAAACCGATGAGATTGTGTCCCTAGCTCACACGGTGACGGTCCAGTTTTCGACCGGCAAGCGACGGGACATCACCGATGTCGATTGCAACCTTTTCGAATGCATCGAGCCTCTTATTGATATCCATTATCCTTACAGCGGGAACGATGACGACGAACCGAATATGATCCGGTTGCCGTATGAGGGCTATCATCGCACCGCGTTCTTCAACCCGGACGTGCTGGATTATATTTCCTTTCCGACCCACAAAATCGAAGAGGATGAAGCCGAGAGCTATGACGACGGGCTGATCGATGACGATGAAGCCAACGGTGACGATGCCATGGTGACCAAGCCGCCGAAGACCAAAAAGAGGGAGAGGACGAAATGAGAACTGACGTATCCTTGCCTTACAGCCGTGAACAGATTGAGAAGATGCTTGGTCACACTTGACGAGTGATAGGTCCGCAAGACGCGCGTTAACGCGGGCGAACACCACGGTTCGTGCAGCCTCTCCGACGTAACCCAAGCTTACCTCAAGGGGACCAATCCCTGATCCGAGCACCTTGAGGACCACCGCCACGCCTTGGCTCACTGCGCCCGGGGGGAAGTGGAGCGCGTCCTCTCATCGTCGATACTACGCGTCCACAGGCGGCTTGCCATTCGTGGAGGACGGTGCGAACGATCGCGGCGGAGCTGACGGATGCTTGCGCCGACATCGACGCCGTCTTCGTTCCTTTGGGAAACGGCGCGCTCGCTGCTGGTGTCGGCTGCTGGTTCAGAGCGGTATCTCCTGCGACCAGAGTGATTGCCGTTGCCGCCCGAGGTGCACCGTGCATGGCCTTGTCATGGCAGGCCGGAACGTCCGTTCCGACCGACGAAGCCCGAACCATCGCGGATGGGATCGCCGTCCGGATTCCCGTGCCATCGGCCGTGACCTGGCTGGCCGATACCATCGACGATGTCGTTCTGGTCGACGACGATCAGATGATCGAAGCGATGCGTTTCGCCCATGCGACCTGGGGCCGGCTTGTCGAGCCGGCCGGTGCCGCGGGTCTCGCCGGTGTTCTGGCGGGGGCAAGTTCGCTGCAGGGCTTGCGCGTGGCGACGGCGTTGTGCGGGGGCAATCTCACCGACCGGCAGATCAGGACCTGGTTGCCCGGAACAGCGCCGAAATCCTGACTTTGCGGCGAGATCGCCGCTGAAAGTCAGGGGAAAATCCCGTCGCAGAAGTCGGGTGCAAACTCCGCATTCGACTCCCGACGGTTTCTCCGTCGGGCCGCGCCGGGAATGATGAACGTCATCTGCCTGCTTGGCTGATCGGCACCCTGCGCCCCGCGAATTCATCCGATCCATGGAACCGAGCTTGGCCGGTGCGGGTTGATTCCGACCGAAGGAGTCATGGGAGCACGTCACGATGAGCACGACCCTGCGTCCTGACAAGATCGCCGAGATCGAGACGAAAGCCGTCCTGCATTTCGGGCCGGTGCTGCTCGAGGAAGCGCTCAAGCGGCTTTGCCGTTCCGAAACCGCGGCCTGCCTGGATTCCTACGAAAAGCACATGGTCGACCGGCTGGAGGCCATGGCTGGGGACGATCCCGATTTCGAGCTGATGAAGGAATATGCGATCCAGCGGCTCTATACCATCGTCAAGGAGGTCCGCTCCAATCCGGATACCCGCCAGCCGCCGGAAGATACCCAGACGCGGCGCACCGCCGGACGGTCGGAAAACCCGGACACGCTGGAGGAGCAGCTGCAGCACGGGCTGGAAGACACGTTTCCGGCGAGCGACCCGCCGGCAGTCGTCTCGACGGCGATCTCGGGCGGCGGCAAGAAGCTGGAAGGCGTGGAGGAGGTTTTGCGCCGCAAACGCGAGGCGCAGACCAAGAAGGCCGGCTGACGCAGGTCGGCCCGGTGGTCCTGCAGTGTCGGAGCGCGGAACGTGGCGCCGACGCTCGGGATTCAATCACTTTGGGAACATTCGGGCTTCGTTGGAGGTTCCAGTTGAAAGGAGAAGACCATGGCCGACGACAAGACCGTCACCGACAGCCGCGACCGTTCGCGTGTCGCGGCGGAGCAGGATTACGAGGTCCGCCATCTCGCGCAGGAGGCGGGCATCAGCCTCGACCAGGCGCGTCACCTGATCGCCGTGCACGGCAATGATCGCGAGACGCTGATGCAGGCGGCCGCGCGGCTCACGGAGGTGCGCCATGCCTGACGCCGGCAAGCCGCCGCAAGGCGGCGCACGAAAGGCCAGCGAGCGCGGGCGTCCCTTTGACGGGAACGATCGGGAAACCGGAGCCCGCGCGCCAAAACCCGATCCGGTCCACCGGCAGCCCGATCCGGTCGACACCGGCGACCGTGGTGATCGTCCGAAGAAGCCTTATGGATTGACCGAGCCGATGGACGACCGCGGCGCGAAGACCCGCCACCACGACGGCAAGCGCGAATAGAACTTCGCTCCGGCGTGGGCCTTAGGATTCAGATATTCTCGGGATTTTTCAGACGAACGAGCTCGGGTAAGATCGTCTTCTTCAGGGAGGACGGACATATGAGCCTGCGCGGAAGCTGTCACTGCAAGGCGACGGTGTTCGAAGTGACGGAGGCCCCGACCACGGTCACGCGCTGCACCTGTTCGCTGTGCTCGAAACGCGGCGCGCTCTGGGCCTATTACCAGCCGCCGCAGTTCCGGCTGCTGACGCCGCGCGAAAATGTCGCGACCTATCAGTGGGGCTCCAGGACCATAAAACACCATTTCTGTCCGGTCTGCGGCTGCGGCACCTTCACCGACACGCCTGATTTCACCAGCGGCGAGCCGGACTTCGACAACCCGCGCGTCAGCATCAATGCGCGCCTGCTCGACGATTTCGACCTCGACGCCGTCGAGGTTGTGGTGATCGACGGCAAGAACCTCTGGTAGCAGGCCGGCCGGTTCCGGATTTCGCCGCAATTCATGCTAAAAGGACGAGAAGGGATTCGTGCCGGCCGCCGGCCGGTTTGTGAGGGATTTATATCAGCATGAAGAGCAAGATCGTCGCCGTCGTGGCCGCCGCCGCGTTGCTTGGGGCCTGCACCACCGACCCTTATACCGGCGAGCAGAAGATCTCGAATACGGCGGGCGGCGCGGCGCTGGGCGCCGGCCTCGGCGCGCTGGCCGGCATGGCCGTCGGCGGCAGCAGGGTGGCGCAGCGCAACGCGGTGCTGATCGGCGCGGGCGTCGGCGCGCTGGCCGGCGGCGCCATCGGCGCCACCATGGACAAGAACGAGTCGGAACTGCGCGCGCAGCTCCAGGGCACCGGCGTCAGCGTCACCCGCGTCGGCGACCAGGTCATCCTCAACATGCCCTCCGACATCACATTCGGCATCGATCAGGATGCGATCAGACCGAATTTCTACCCGGTGCTGAATTCCGTCGCGATCGTGCTCAAGCGTTACCGGCAGACCATTGTCGACGTCTACGGCCATACCGATTCGACCGGCAGCGACAGCCACAATTTCGACCTGTCGCAGCGCCGCGCGCTGGCCGTCGCCAACTATCTCGGCGCCCAGGGCGTCGACGAACGCCGCTTCGCCGTCACCGGCTTCGGCAAGACCAGGCCGATCGCCTCCAATGCCACCGACTCGGGCAGGGCGCAGAACCGGCGCGTCGAGATCCAGATCTCGCCGCTCACCGAATAGCGTTCAAGCCCGTCCACCCGGAGAAGTTCCAGAAAGCTGACTGTTTCGGCAGATGCACCAGGCGTGCGTCTGCCGATCACGTCATGGCGTGTCCGCCGCCGCATCCGGAGGGTGCGCTTTCCGCCCGCGGCAGCCGGAAGCTGTGGAGGCGGACGCCTCCTCCCGGAGATCGCCTTGACGAGGCGGTGTCGCCGGCACTAAGTGTCGCGCGACGGTTCCCCAAAGGCATGACCCAGGGGATCAAAAGGGAAGCCGGTGTGAAACCGGCGCTGCCCCCGCAACTGTAAGCGGATGCCGATCGTCCTTGCGGTGCCGGAAGGCACCGGGCCACTGCGACTACCGCGGGAAGGCCGATGGTCGGAGACAATCCGCGAGCCAGGAGACCTGCCGTCGCAATTTGGTCCAATGTCCGGGCGGGGATGCCCGAGAAAGGATAATTGATGGCGTGCATCTTTTTGCCGTGCGGCGGTTCGACCGGCCGCGTCCATTTCTTCACACCCTGATTCTTCGAGCCAGTCTCGTCGCGTTTTTGCCGCATCGCGAGGCGCCGTCCATTGCGCGCCGGCTGCCGGCGCTCCCTCCCGATTTCCAGAAAGGTCATGTCATGCTGAAAAAGACCCTCCATCTGTCGCTGCTCGCCGCCGCGTCCATCGTCTGGACGCTGCCGGCCTCCGCCGAAGGCACCGCCTATCCGCTGACGCTGCAGAATTGCGGCCGCGAGATCACCATCGAGCATGCGCCGGAGCGCGTGGTCTCGATCGGGCAGAGCACCACGGAAATCCTCTACCTGCTCGGGCTGGTCGACAAGGTCGCCGGCACTGCTGTGTGGATCGGCCCGGTCATCGCCGGCTACGAGGAGGTCAACGCCAAGGTCGAGCGGCTGGCCGACAACGATCCGAGCTTCGAGAGCGTCGTCGGCAGGAAGCCGGATCTGGTGACGGCGCAGTTCCAGTGGCATGTCGGGCCGGAAGGCATCGTCGCCAAGCCGGAGCAGTTCGAGGAGCTGAAGATCCCGGTCTACACGTCGCCGGCCGACTGCGCCGGCAAGGACAATTCCGGCGGCGGCGACGGCGTGCGCACGGAAAAATTCACGATGGATCTCATCTACCGCGAGATCACCGAACTCGCGCAGATATTCGACGTGCAGGACAAGGGCGAGAAACTGGTCGCCGAACTCAAGGCGCGCGAGGAAGCCGCCAGGCGGAAGATCGCCTCGCTTGAGGGAAAGCTGTCGGCCGTCTTCTGGTTCTCCAGCGCCGAGCTCGACATCGACCCCTATGTCGCCGGCAGGAACGGCGCGCCGGGCTACATCATGTCGACGCTCGGCATCAGAAACGTGATCGAGAGCGACGAAGAGTGGCCGACGGTCGGCTGGGAGACGATCGCGAAGGCCAATCCATCGGTGATCGTCGCCGGCAAGATGGAACGCCGCCGCTTTCCCGCCGACGACCACGAGGTCAAGCTCAATTTCCTGAAGTCCGACCCGGTCACCAGCCTGATGCCGGCGGTCACCGGCGGCCACGTCGTCGTCATGGACGCGCAGGCCATGAACCCGACGATCCGCACCATCGAGGGGATCGAGACACTGGCCGAGGCCCTGGAGAAGGCCGGGATCGCCCAGTGAGGCGTCCTGCAGCGACGGCGCGGCTGGGCTTCGTTCTCGCCGCGCCCCTGATCCTGGTGACGGCGCTTGCCCTGGGGGCGGCGATCGGCGAGACGTCCATCGACCTGGACGTCGTCGCCAAATCGGTCGCCAACCGCCTCTGGGACGCCGGTTATGCCGTCGACCCGATCGATGAGGGCATCGTCTGGAACTATCGCCTCAGCCGGGCGATCGTCGCCTGCTGCTGCGGCGTGGCGCTCGCCCTCAGCGGGGTCGTGCTGCAGGCGCTGCTGCGCAATGCGCTGGCCGATCCCTACATCCTCGGCATCTCGGCCGGCGCGTCGACCGGGGCCGTGGCGGTCGCAATCCTCGGCTTCGGCGCCGGCATGCTGTCCCTGTCGCTCGGCGCTTTCGTCGGCGCGCTGGTGGCATTCGGGCTGATCACGCTTCTGGCGCTGCGTGCCGGAAGCGGTCCCGGCGCGATCATTCTGGCCGGCGTCGCCGGCTCGCAACTGTTCAACGCGATCACCTCGCTGATCGTGACGCGCTCGGCCAATGCCGAACAGGCGCGCGGCATCATGTACTGGCTGCTCGGAAACCTGTCGGGCGTGCGCTGGGACGATGCCTGGCTGGCAGTGCCCGCCGCCCTGCTGGGGCTGCTGGTCTGCCTGTTTCACGCCCGCGCCCTCGACGCCTTCACTTTCGGAGCGGAATCGGCCGCGTCGCTGGGCATTTCGGTGCGGCGCGTGCAGGCGGTGCTGATCTCGGTCGCGGCGCTGATGACGGCGGTGATGGTCAGCATCGTCGGCTCGATCGGTTTCGTCGGGCTGGTGATCCCGCATGCGGCGCGGCTTCTGGTAGGCGTCCGCCACGGCGTGCTGCTGCCGGTGTCGGCGCTGACCGGCGCCGTCTTCATGGTCGTCGCGGATGTCGTCTCGCGCACCATCATTCCCGGCCAGGTCGTGCCGATAGGGGTGATCACCGCGCTGGTCGGGGCGCCGGCCTTCGCCCTCATCCTCATTCGCGGGAGGCATGCGCAATGACCATCCAGGCGCGCGGTGTCGTGTGGCGGGCAGGCGGGCGGCCGATCATCGACGAGATCGCGCTCGACGTCGTCGAGCACGAGTTCCTCGGCATCGTCGGACCGAACGGGTCGGGCAAGACCAGCCTGATGGCGCTGATGTCGGGCCTGCGGGCGCCGCATGCCGGCACCGTGGCGCTGGCCGGACGCAGCCTGCGCCATTTCACCCGCCGCGAGATCGCGCGCCGCATCGCATTCGTCGAGCAGCAGGCGGAGACGGCCGAGCGCATCACCGCGCGGCAGGCCGTCGAGCTCGGGCGCACGCCCCATCTCAGCGCCCTGTCGCCGTGGCAGGCGAAGGACGACGACATCGTCGATACGGCGCTGGCGGAGGTCGGCATGGCGTCGTTCGCGGGACGGCGGTGGCATACGCTGTCGGGCGGCGAGCGACAGCGGCTGCACATCGCGCGCGCGCTGGCGCAGCAGCCCGAAATCCTGTTCCTGGACGAGCCGACCAACCATCTCGACATCCATCACCAGCTCGGCCTGCTCGACCTCGTCAGGTCGCGCCGCCTCACCGTCGTCGCGGCGCTGCACGACCTGAACCATGCGGCGATGTTCTGCGACCGCATCGCCGTCCTCGACCAGGGCAGGCTGGTTGCCCTCGGCGCGCCACGCGACGTTCTGACCGAGACGATGCTCGCCGACGTCTTCCGCGTCGACGCGGCCGTCGAAGCGGACGGCAACGGCAACTGCCTGGTGCGCTATGCGCGACCGGGCTCGGTCAAGGAGAAATGCCTGCAATGAAACGCTCCGCCTGTCGGCTCGCCTTGGCGGCCGTGCTTGCCATGTCCGTCACGGCTCAAGCCGAGACGATCGAAGTCAGGATGCTCAATCGCGGCGAGCACGGCTCGATGGCCTACGAGCCGGACTATGTGGCGTTGAAACCCGGCGATTCGCTGAAATTCGTCGCGGCCAACCAGAGCCATAACGCTGCGTCGATCGACGGCATGGTGCCGGAGCGATATGCCGGCTTCAAGGGCAGGATCAACGAGGAGATCGAGGTCCGTTTCGACCAGCCCGGCTTCTACGGCATCAAATGCTCACCGCATTACGGCATGGGCATGGTGATGGTGGTGCGGGTGGGGGAGGTGTCCATGCCGGAGAGTTTCCGCGGCTTCGACGCGCCGCCGCGTGCCCGAAAGCGCTTCGACGAGATTTTTGCCCGCAACGGCCTGTCGCAGTAGGATGGCCGTCCGTCCTCCCGCACCGAACTTCGATCTGAAGGAGGAAATCCGCTCCTACTGGTCGGAACGCGCCAGGACGTTCGACCTGGCCTTCGGGCACGGCATCTTCTCCGACGCCGAATTCAGCGCATGGCAGAAGCCGATCCGCGACCATCTTGGGGCAGACCCGCTCAAGGTGCTGGAACTCGCCTGCGGCACCGGCGAGGTCACCCGGCTCATCCACGACCTCGGCCATGACGTCACCGCGCTCGACTTCTCCGAAGCGATGCTGGCGGTCGCCCGGATCAAGCATCGCGGGCGCCCGCGGCTGCGCTTCCTGCTGGCGGACGCCGAGCGGACTTTGGAGCCCGACCAAAGCTACGACGCGATCGTCTGCCGCCACCTGGTCTGGACGCTGACGGAGCCGCGGGCGGCGTTCGCCGAATGGTTCCGCATCCTCAAGCCCGGCGGAAAGCTGGTGATCTATGACGGCGACTGGGCGACACCCACGCCGTTGGGCCGCGCCGCCGCGACTGCGATCAGGCTGATCGATCTTCTCACCGGTCCGGACCGCAACTATGACGGTGCGCTCGGCGACCGCCACGGCGCCATCATGCGCGCGCTGCCCTTCGGCGCCGGGCTGCGTTACCAGGCGGTGGAAAACATGCTCACCGAAGCGGGATTCGTGGAATTCAGGCGGTTATCGCACGGCGGGATCGCCGCTGCGCAGCGCAAGACGGCGACGCTGCGCAACCGCCTGCGCACCTGCGTCTATCGACGTTTCATCCTGTGCGCGGAGAAGCCTGCCGGCGAAACCGTACCCTGAGCGGGCTTGGCGGCTCTCCCATGCCGGGCAGGGCGGGCGTGACCCGGCGTACCGCCTTGCCGATCAGACCTTGCCTTCCACCATCATGAAGGCCGGCATGTCGGCGCCGAAGCCGACAACCGGATGCTCGTCGTCCTCGCGCTCATGCCGGCGCCGCGGCTGGTGCCTGTCCGCCGCATGGCTCTTGCGCTCGGCGTTGTCGGAACGGATCGTCTCGCGCCGGACGGAACGGTCGTCGTTGGCGGCGACCGGCTCCCGCTTCTCGGCAGGCGCGGCGGGAACGGGAGCGGCAGCGTCCTGACGCCGGCCACGACCGTCACGCGCCTTGCCGTCGCGTCCCTTGCGGTCGCGATCGCGCTGGCCGGCGCGCTGGCGCCGCGGCGCCTCTTCGCTCTCCTCGCGCGGCGGCAGCGACGTCAGGTCGCCGTCATGCCATTCGATCTGCTGGCCGATCAGTTTTTCGATGGCGGCGAGATACTTGGTGTCGTTGCGGGTGACGATGGTGAAGGATTTGCCGGAGCGGCCGGCGCGGCCGGTGCGGCCGATGCGGTGCACATAGTCTTCCGCATGGATCGGCACGTCGAAATTGAAGACGTGGCTGACGTCGGGGATGTCGAGCCCGCGCGCCGCGACATCGGAGGCGACGAGCAGCTTCAACTTGCCGGAACGGAAATTGTCCAGCATCTGCATGCGCGCCCGCTGGTCCATGTCGCCGTGCAGGGCGCCGGCGTCGAACTCGTATTTGAGCAGCGACCGGAACAGCTCCGACACCTCGATCTTGCGGTTGCAGAAGATGATCGCGTTCTTGAGGCCGTCTTCCTCGGCCTTGATCAGGTCGCGCAGAACCTCGCGCTTGTCCCACGGCTTCGGGCCGGACTTGACGAGGCGCTGGGTTATGTTGGTCGCGGTGCTCGCAGCCTTCGACACTTCGATGCGCACCGGCGCGTGCAGGAATTTTTCGGTGAGCTTCGTGATCTCCGGCGGCATGGTCGCGGAGAAGAACAGCGTCTGCCGGGTGAACGGGATCATCTCGCAGATGCGCTCGATGTCGGGGATGAAGCCCATGTCGAGCATGCGGTCGGCCTCGTCGATGACGAGGATATCGACGCCGGTCAGCAGCAGCTTGCCGCGTTCGCGATGATCGAGCAGGCGGCCGGGCGTCGCGATCAGCACGTCGGCGCCGCGCTCCAGCTTCTTGTCCTGCTCGTCGAAGGAGACACCGCCGATCAAGAGCGCGATGTTGAGCTTGTGGTTCTTGCCGTATTTGACGAAGTTCTCCTCGACCTGCGCGGCAAGCTCGCGCGTCGGCTCGAGGATCAGCGTGCGCGGCATGCGGGCCCGCGCCCGGCCCTTTTCGAGCCGGGTGATCATCGGCAGCACGAAGGCCGCCGTCTTGCCGGTGCCCGTCTGGGCAATGCCGAGCACGTCCTTGCCGAGCAAGGCGTGCGGAATGGCGCCCGCCTGGATCGGCGTCGGCACCGTATAGCCGGCGTCGGTGACTGCCGAGAGGACCTTCGGCGAAAGGCCGAGATCGGAGAAAGTCAACGCTTCTGGAGCGGTCGTGCTGTCTGAGGACAAGTGTCTTGGCTGCTTTTAGCTGTTCAGGGGCGCGGTCATCATGCCGCTGCAAAGTCACGCTTTCGCGGATCGCAACCTGCCGTTAGGGCTTGAATCCGGTTTTGTCAATATTATCAGCCGGGTTTCGACTGATCGCGACCATTCAACATATGGTGTTGTGGTTTTTGCGTTGCAATACGGTCAGTAACGAAACTGTTCGGCGAGGATTCGTTCGTCCCAGGAGTGGTCGGGATCGAATAGAACGGTGGCCGTCAACGTCGTCGATTCCTGCACGGTGACGCAAACCACGGATTTGATCTCGGTGTGGTCGGCCACGGCGTTGACCGGCCGCTTGGCGCCTTCGAGGATGTCGAACCGGACCGCCGATCGGTTGGACAACAGCGCGCCGCGCCAGCGCCTCGGACGGAAGGGGCTTACCGCCGTCAGCGCCAGCAAGGGCGCGTCGAGCGGCAGGATCGGGCCGTGGGCGGACAGGTTGTAGGCGGTCGAGCCGGCCGGCGTGGCCACCATGACGCCGTCGCAGATCAGCTCGTCGAGCCGCACCTTGCCGTCGATGCTGATGCGGATCTTGGCCGCCTGGTAGGACTGGCGGAACAGCGAGACCTCGTTGACGGCGAGCGCCTTCCTAGTGGCACCGTCGCTGGAGAGCGTGTCCATTTCGAGCGGCCGGATCGTCTCGGCATGCGCCGCGGCGATGCGTTCGGGCAGGCCCTCCAGCCGGTATTCGTTCATGAGGAAGCCGACGGTGCCGCGGTTCATGCCGTAGACCTGCTGGCCGCTGCCCATCGTGTCGCGCAGCGTCTGCAGCAGGAAGCCGTCGCCGCCGAGCGCCACGACCACATCGGCATCGGCGACCCCGGCCTGGCCGTAGGCGCCGGACAGTTGGGCGGCGGCCTCGTCGGCATCGGCCGTCCCGGAGGAGACGAAAGCGAGCGTCTTGCGAAGTCTCTGCTGGTGCAACGGCCTGTTCCCAACGCAGCACGTATGGCGACGCCGGGTTAGCATGGCGGGACCCTGAATGCCAAGGTGAGGGCTTGTTCCTGCGCCCGGTTCCGGATGATGTCTTCGGGATGGTGCCCCCGGCAGGGATCGAACCCGCGACCTTCGGTTTACAAAACCGCTGCTCTACCAGCTGAGCTACAAGGGCATGCCGCTCCGGTAACGCCATCCGCGCCGGTCGTAAAGACAAAAGTGGCGCGTATTGGCAGGGAGGACTTCAAACGCCGGACGGGGATGCAGGCACGCCCTAAAAAGAGCGGGGTTCGCGCACCATATCACCAAATGCCCTGACGCGACCTCGGGAGGCCTCGATGATCCGGCTTGTGGTGATCGCCACCGTCCTGGCGCTGCTTGCCCTGCTGCTGGTCAAGCTGGCCGGCGTGCTGCGCCGGGCGAATGTGGATTGGGGCGGCATTGCCTTCATCTGCGGCTTCGTCGCGTTCGCCTTCTATCTCAGGCATGTGACGGGGATGGGATGAAGGGGGAGGCAGTAGGCAGTAGGCAGTAGGCAGTAGGCAGTAGGCAGTAGGAGGCGGCGGCTCCGTTGCCGTTCTTTACTGCCGATTGCCTACGGCCTACTGCCTTCAGGCAATCTCCCGCCGATCATGTCCGTCACCGCCGCCGCCGCGTCGCGCACCAGCGGGCCGAGTTGCGCGACCCGCTGGGGCGTGACCCGCACGGTCGGCCCCGACACCGAAATGCCGCCGATCGGCTCGCCGAACTCGTTGAAGATGGCCGAGGCGACGCAGCGCATGCCGGGAAAGCGTTCCTCGTCGTCGACCGACCAGCCGCGCCGCCGGATGTCGGCGAGATCGCGGGAAAGGGCAGGGGCGTCCGGCAGCGTCTTGCTGGTAAAAACCTCCAGCCCGGTGCCGCGGATGATGGCCGTCACCCGCTCGGCCGGCAGATGTGCCAGCACCGCCTTGCCGATGCCGCTGGCATGGAAGGGGCTGCGCGTGCCCGGCCGGAAGAAGGCACGGATCGCCTGATGCGTCTCCACCTGGCTGACGAAGACGACGCAATCGTCCTCCGCCAGGCCGAGATTGGCGGTCTCGCCGGATTTCTCCATCAGCTCCTGCATGACGATGCGCGCCCGGTCGGCGAGTTTCCTGCGGCGCAGGAAGGCGGCGCCGGTGCGATAGGCGGCGACCCCCACCGACCACAGCTGCTCGGTCTTCTCGAATTCGACCATGCCGTGCGTCTCCAGCGTGGTGAGCATGCGGTAGGCGGTCGAGGCGGCGATGCCGGAGCGCGCGGCAACTTCGGAGAGCGACAGGCCGTCCGCGGCGGCGACGACCGCCAGGATGCGCAGCCCGCGGTCGAGCGACTGCACCGCGTTGGCTTCGGGCTGGGCGTTGAAGGCGCGCGGGCGGCCGCGCTGGCGTTTTTCGGGCGATTGCATCCATGCACGATAAAAACTTTTCTGGAAATTGGAACGAGGGAAAACCGGAAAACGGAAACATGTGTGCATTCAAGTGGTAAGGCATAAATCTACAAACTGAAAAAATATTCTGGAAAAATTGAAAAATACCGCGCCCGATGTCATCCTCCAGCCCATCTCAATCGCCTGGATCAAGGGAGGGCCGGACAAATGCCCAGGATGCGTGCCGTCGACGCGGCTGTTCTCGTGCTCGAAAAGGAAGGCATTTCCTGCGCCTTCGGCGTGCCGGGCGCGGCGATCAATCCGTTCTACTCGGCGCTCAAGGCGCGTGGCTCGATCCGTCATATCCTGGCCCGCCATGTCGAGGCCGCCTCGCACATGGCCGAAGGTTTTACGCGGGCAAAAGCCGGCAATATCGGGCTGTGCGTCGGCACCTCCGGTCCGGCCGGCACGGACATGATCACCGGGCTCTATTCGGCCTCCGCCGATTCCATCCCGATCCTCTGCATCACCGGGCAAGCGCCGCGCGCGCGGCTGACCAAGGAGGATTTTCAGGCGGTCGATATCGCCGCCATCGCCGCACCCGTCGCGAAGTGGGCGGTCACGGTCATGGAGCCCTACCAGGTGCCGATGACGCTGCAGAAGGCGTTTCATCTCATGCGCTCGGGCCGTCCGGGGCCGGTCCTGGTCGACCTGCCGATCGACGTGCAGCTTGCCGAGATCGAATTCGACATCGACGCCTACGAGCCGCTCTCGGTCGCCAGGCCGGCGATGACGCGCGGCCAGGCCGAGAAGGTGCTGGCGCTGCTTAACGCGGCGGAAAGGCCGCTGATCGTCGCCGGCGGCGGCATCATCAACGCCGACGCCTCCGACCTTCTGATCGAATTCGCCGAGATCACCGGCGTGCCGGTCATCCCGACGCTGATGGGCTGGGGTTCCATCCCCGACGACCACCGGCTGATGGCCGGCATGTGCGGCCTGCAAACCTCGCACCGATATGGCAATGCGACGCTGCTCGCCTCGGATTTCGTCCTCGGCGTCGGCAATCGCTGGGCCAACCGCCACACCGGCTCGGTCGAAAAATACCGGGAAGGGCGCAAATTCGTCCATATCGACATCGAGCCGACCCAGATCGGCCGGGTGTTCGCGCCGGATCTCGGAATCGTCTCCGACGCGGGCGCCGCACTCAAGGCGCTGCTCGACGTCGCCACCGAGTGGAAGACGGCCGGAAAGCTGCGCGACTGGTCGGGCTGGGCGAAGCAATGCCAGCAGCGCAAGAAGACGCTGAAGCGCAAGACGCATTTCGACGAGGTGCCGATGAAGCCGCAGCGCGTCTACGAGGAGATGAACAAGGCTTTCGGCCGCGACACGACTTATGTCACCACCATCGGCCTGTCGCAGATCGCCGGCGCGCAGTTCCTGCACGTCTACAAGCCGCGCAACTGGATCAATTGCGGCCAGGCGGGACCGCTCGGCTGGACGCTGCCGGCGGCCCTCGGCGTGCGCGCCGCCGATCCGGATGCGGAGATCGTGGCGCTGTCGGGCGACTACGATTTCCAGTTCCTGATCGAGGAGCTGGCGGTCGGCGCGCAGCACAGGCTGCCCTACATCCACGTCGTCGTGAACAACGCCTATCTCGGCCTCATCCGCCAGGCGCAGCGCGGCTTTTCCATGGATTTCGAGGTGAGCCTCGCCTTCGAGAACATCAACCGGGCCGAGGGCGCCGAGCCCGGCTACGGCGTCGACCATATCGCGGTCGCCGAGGCGATGGGCTGCAAGGCGATCCGCGTGCGCCGGCCGGAAGACTGCGCCGCCGCCTTCAAGGAGGCCAGGCGGCTGATGGCCGAGCACCGGGTCCCGGTCGTCGTCGAGTTCATCCTCGAGCGTGTCACCAACATCTCGATGGGTACCGAGATCGACGCCGTGGTCGAATTCGAGGACCTGGCCGAGCGCAACGAGGACGCGCCGACCGCCATCGCGCTGCTGGATTGAGTGAGGCCCTGGCCGTCATCCTCGGGCTCGTCCTGCAGATATGGAACCGAAGAACAATTGCGATGAGCGGTCGCAGATCCTCTGGACAAGCCCGAGGATGACGTCGCCGTCGTGCCAGTGATTTCAAGGAAACGTCATGCCCAAGTTTTCCGCCAACCTGTCCATGCTCTTCACCGAGCATGATTTCCTCGACCGTTTTGACGCCGCCGCCCGTGCCGGCTTCGCCGGTGTCGAATATGTCGGCGCCTACGACCATGCGCCGGAAACGGTGGCGGCGCGGCTGAAGAGGAACGGGCTTGCGCAGGTGCTGTTCAACCTGCCGGCCGGCGACTGGGCCGCCGGCGAGCGCGGCATCGGCTGCCTGCCGGACCGCATCGACGAGTTCCGGCGCGGCGTGGACACGGCCATAACCTATGCCAGGGCGACCGGCTGCGGCCAGGTCAACTGCCTTGCCGGCATCACGCCGGCCGGCGTCGACCGCGCCGCGCTGGAAAACGTGCTGGTCGGGAATCTGAGATATGCAGCCCCGCGCCTGAAGGAGGCCGGGATAAGGCTGCTGATCGAGCCGATCAACCTGCTGGACATCCCCGGCTTCTTCCTGAACACGTCGGCCCAGGTGCTGGCGATCATCGAGCGCGTCGGCTCGGACAATCTCTATCTGCAATACGACATCTACCACATGCAGGTCATGGAGGGGGATCTCGCCCGGACGATCGAGAAGAATCTCGGCCGCATCGCGCATATCCAGCTTGCGGACAATCCCGGCCGTCACGAGCCGGGAACGGGCGAGATCAATTTTCCCTTCCTCTACGAACACCTCGACCGTATCGGTTATGCCGGCTGGGTCGGGGCGGAATACAAGCCGCGCAACGGCACGGAAACGGGGTTGGAGTGGTTCAAGGCGCTGGCCGGCAGGAAGAGCGCGGCGTAGCCGAAATTCCCTCCCCTTGAGGGGAGGGTGGCCGCGAAGCGGCCGGGTGGGGTCGTTGCGGCCAGTCTCCACGCAAGGAACGTAGAGCGCTGCCGCGGCGACCCCACCCGCCTCGCTGCGCTCGGCACCCTCCCCTCAAGGGGGAGGGACGAACCGGAGAACAATCATGCAGACAATCGGCTTCATCGGCCTCGGCATCATGGGCGCGCCCATGGCCGGCCACCTTCTCGACGCGAGTTATCCGGTGGTGACCTCCGACCATCGCAAACCGGCGCCTGCGGACCTCGTCGCCAAGGGGCTGAAGACCGTCGCGGGCCATGCGGCGGTGGCGGAGGCCGCCGACATCGTCATCACCATGGTGCCCGACACGCCGCAGGTGGCGGAGGTACTGTTCGGCGAAAGCGGCGTAGCTTCAGGTCTTTCGGCGGGAAAGCTCGTCATCGACATGAGTTCGATCTCGCCGATCGAGACAAAAACATTCGCGGAACGGATCAACGCTCTCGGCTGCGACTATCTCGACGCGCCGGTATCCGGCGGAGAGGTCGGCGCCAGGGCGGCGTCGCTCACCATCATGGTCGGCGGCCCGGAAGAGGCATTCGAGCGGGCGAAGCCGGTGTTCGAAAAGATGGGCAAGAACATCACTCTGGTCGGCGGCAACGGCGTCGGCCAGACCACCAAGGTCGCCAACCAGATCGTGGTCGCGCTGACCATCGAGGCCGTCGCCGAGGCGCTGGTGTTCGCCTCCAAGGCCGGCGCCGATCCGGCGAAGGTTCGGCAGGCGCTGATGGGCGGGCTGGCGGCGTCGAGGATCCTCGAAGTGCATGGCGAGCGCATGGTCAAGCGGACGTTCGCGCCCGGTTTCCGCATCGAGCTGCACCAGAAGGATCTCAACCTCGCGCTGGAAGGCGCGAAGTCGCTCGGCGTGGCGCTGCCCAACACCTCGACCACGCAGCAGCTCTTCAATTCCTGCGCGGCCAATGGGGGAGCCAAGGAGGATCACTCCGCGCTGGTGCGCGCGCTGGAGCGGTTGGCGGGCCACGAGGTGGGATGAACCCCTTTCCTCACGGGATCGGGGCGGCTCGGCGGCCCGGTCGAGACACCTACCTCCGAACGGGGATCAGGCTATCGGTCCCGGGAACAGGACGAGCCGGGCACCGCGCAATTGGCCGGTTCGTTGCCGGGAGCGCCGGCAAGGTTCTGGCAGCCGGCCAGGGCACCCATGGCCGAGCCGGCCACGACCAGGATTCCGAGAAATCGTCGCATTCCGAACTTCCTCGTTCCGAATTTCCTCAAGTGAGCGCGCCCGGACGAGCGCAAGATGGCGGGTAAGAAGGCCTGCCACCGATATCTAGGAATGCGGAGCCGACAGGCAAGTCCCTGGACGGTAACGAACTCTTTGCCAGAGCGTGATCCCGCCGGTCGGTTGCCCGCCTCAATCCTGCGTCAAGGACAGCGTGTCGAAATCGGCGATGAGCCGATCCAATGCCGCCTTGAGGACGCCGGATTGGAACGGCTCGACAAGGGCGCCGTCCGCCCATCTTTCGTCGGCGGCATTTTCGCCGATGCGGAACTTGATCTCCAAGGCGGCCATCCCGTCGAGTTCCTGCGCGGTTTTCGGGAGCCACGCCTTGGTCTGAGGGTTCCTGTCCAGGAAAGCTCTGAAGGCTTCGATATCGGTCTCGAGAGACCAGACGAGCGCCTCTATTTCTTCTACCACCGGATGATATCGGCCGGTCGCCGGGTCATAGAATGGGCTCATGGGCAGGTTCTGAAGCGTTGCGGACGCTTCTCTGGCACGCGCAAGCCATTCGCGGCGGTCGGCTATGCGCGGAATGTCGCCGCTCATCGTGCTGCCAACCACCGCCGTGCCGCGTAGAGCGCCACCGCCGCAGCGTTCGAGACGTTGAGCGAGCGGATGGCGCCCGGCATGTCGAGCCGCGCCAGCGTGGTCACCGTCTCGCGTGTCTTCTGCCTGAGACCCTTGCCCTCGGCGCCAAGCACCAGCGCGACGCGCTCGCCGGAAAAGCTCTGCTCCAGTTCGGCCGGCCCGTCGGAATCGAGCCCGAGTGTCTGGAAGCCGGCCGCGTGCAGCTCCTCCAGCGCGGCAGCGAGGTTTTTCACCTCGATCAGGTCGATATGCTCCAGCGCGCCGGACGCCGCCTTTGCGAGCACGCCGGATTCATGCGGGCTGTGGCGCGACGTGGTGATCAGCGCCCCGGCCCCGAAGGCCACCGCCGAGCGCAGCACCGCACCGACATTGTGCGGATCGGTCACCTGGTCGAGCACGACCACCAGCGGCGTGTCGCCGAGCGCCGCGAGCGGCTTCGGCTGCAGCGGCTCCGCCTCGACAAGCACGCCCTGGTGCACGGCCTCGCTGCCGGTGATCCTGTCGATCTCCTTCGGCTCGACGATTTTTGCTTGGAAGGGCAGGGCTGCGGGATCGCCGATGCCGAGCCGCTCCAGCGCGTTGCGGGTGGCGAGCATCGACCGGATTTTTCGACGCGGATTGTCGAGGGCGGCGCGCACGGTATGCAGGCCGTAGAGCCGCACCAGCCCGTCGCCGGGGCCTTCGCCGGCAGGGATGGCCGGGCGCGTCCGCTGCAGCGGTGCACCGGCCTTGAGGTCGCGATGCGCGCGCCTGAGCTTTGCGTAATGGGTGTCTTTCGGCGTGCCCGTCTTCTTGTCGTCGGTCATCTGGCGTCCCGCGGGAGTGAAGCCGCAGCATGCTCACTGGCGGCGACCTGACCTGTCACGCCCCCGCGGCAAAGTAAACCGCCGGGGTTGGTAGTGCCCCAGTTTGAATTTAGGCCCGGTTGACGCCCCTGTCGCATCCGCCTTCGGCTCCTATATGCTTACCGGAAAGCATGGGAGCCCCAAATGGCGGATTTGGACATAGCACTCTTCAACACTGGTTTTGAGCAGAAGCAGGACGAGGCTGCGCTGTGCCAGTTGGGCGCGGCGGCTGTTCTCCTTTGGGATGAAGTGCCGTCCGCCCTTCAGGACAAGCTGCTTCACCTTGCCGAGAAAGTTGCGGGAGTGCCGTTTACCCCCGTCGCATCCGCCCACATTCAAGGATTGATCGAACGTAATACCAACCGGACCTAAAGGCCAGAAGTGCCCCGCCGACGTTATCGGCAATGCCGTCCGCGTCATGCGTATTGCAACCGGCGAGGAAGAAGACACGATCATTGACGACGGCAAAGACGTGCCGCGAAGTCGCTTGGCACGAAGGCGGCAAGAAGCGCGCTGAGAACTTGACGCCGGAACGGCGCGCCGAGATCGCGCGGAAGGCTGCGGAGAAGCGCGGGGAAATAGCACGCACGTTCACTTTTGTTCAACATCGATGCTTGCAGGAAATTAGCAAGCATGCTAGCGCTCTATACAGCAAGCATGGAGCGATTCGAATGGACACTCCGCAAAGCAAGGGCGGCAAGGCCCGCGCCGACAAACTCACATCCGAGGAACGTAGTGAGATAGCCAGCCAAGCAGCTAGGGCCCGATGGGCCGAAGCCGCTGGGTTGCCGAAGGCAACCCATATGGGGAATCTTAGAATTGGTGATGCAGAAATTCCCTGCGCGGTTCTCTCTGATGGCACACGGCTGTTGACGCAGGCGGGTTTCCTTGGCGCGCTTGGTCGGTCCACTAAGCCGAAAGGCCGCTCGCAGCAGGTAACCGACGGTTTGCCACCTTTCTTGGCCACCAAGAGCCTTAAATCACTGATAACGCAAGAAATTATCGATGCGACGGTTCCTATTGCATTCATAACCACCACAGGTGGCAAGGCGCTGGGCTTCAAGGCTGAGCTTCTGCCGAAAGTTTGCGACCTCTTTCTTGAGGCCCGGAACTTGAATCTGCTCACCCTCCAACAGAATTCAATCGCCGAAAGCAGTGAGATGCTGGTCCGCGCGCTGGCAAAAGTCGGCATCGTTGCATTGGTTGACGAGGCTACAGGCTTCCAAGTTGATCGAGATCGGGACGAGCTTCACAGGCTGCTTTCGGTGTATCTGTCCGAAGAGAGGTTAGCTTGGGCCAAGCGGTTCCCAGACGAATTTTACCGGCAAGTCTACCGGTTAAAAGGCTGGAAATGGCCGGTCGGCAAGGCCAAGACCCCGTACTTAGGCCATATTACCAATGATGTTGTCTATGAGCGCCTACCGGAGGGGGTTTTGCCGAAACTGCGGGAGTTATACCCCGCCTACCCGACGACCCGAAAAGCCTCGGGTCTGACGATGTGGAAATTGTCGTTGACGGTGTCGCGGAAGGATTTCCAGTTCTTCGGCAATGTGGACTTGAAGAAGCGCATGATGGCCTCG